>OJDU01000223.1_pt1 | contig 12779 bp, 10 predicted proteins | sample 1592771 | NCBI WGS metagenome assembly OJDU01 (sample SAMN05416864, study PRJEB24817) | seawater metagenome | isolation source: Sea water | place: Canada:Atlantic | collected 2013-11 | reverse complement strand
CACTGTCTATTGCGCCTCCGCCAAACGCGTTGAATGCTGCATGAAACTTCAGATAAGTTGGGCCATGAGGGCAAAGCCATCGCACAAACGGGTCAGATGAAAACCCAAGTATTATTGTGCTAATAGCTGATGATCGGTCGTCTTCACTTGCGATTGAAATGACAGGTTTCATAGGCGTCTCTTTTGACTAATAAAGATTGAGCGAATTGCTTGGCATGACAGAGTGTGTGACTGCAGAAAAACACAATTATCAGGGGTATGCAACAGAACGAGTGGCCCATGATGGACGTCGTTTTGACTCTTTTGAATTGAGATAAACTAGGGAAAACAGAGAATAAGCGTACAATACGTAGGTTACATACTTGGCTTTCATTTTCAGACAGCCAAGTGGTTATTTTGATCTCTCAATTTGCAAGAAAAGTTCGCAAAAACAGTGCCGATAGCTGCTCAGGGTTAGAAAGGGTTACTCAATGTTAATGCCTATTATCGGGCGAATTTCGACGCTACCTTTTGGTATGGCTATTTTGATTGCCGGCCATGGATTGCAGCTCGCCTACGTACCCATACGCGCTGAATTATTCGGCTGGTCGAATTTGGCGGCAGGTATGCTCGGATCCGTGTACTTTTCGGGCTTCCTTCTTGGGTGCTTCTTGGTTCCATATCTTGTTAGCAGGTCGGGCCACATTCGTTCATTCGCAGCGCTCTCATCATTGGGCACGGCGAGTATTCTGGCCTTGGCTCTGTCTGAGAACTATGTGTTCTGGCTTGCCTTAAGATTCTTGGTAGGCGTGTCGGTTGCTGGACTCTATCTGGTTATCGAGAGTTGGTTTAATGAACTCGTGGTAGAAGACAATCGAGGCACTGTGCTCGCGTTCTATACAATGATTGCGCTGTTCGCAATGGCCTCCGGTCAGTTACTGCTCAAAGTTTCACCGATCGAAGATGGAAGCCTGCTTATTCTAGCAGCGATGCTTTTTGTTGCCGCCGCGATACCCATTTGCCTCACACGTACTGCGCAACCCTCTCAGATTCCGTCTGCTTCATTTTCGCCTTTTCTAGTGCTCAGAACCTCGACAGCCGCAACAATAGGCGCGTTGATTTCAGGCCTGGTGACCGGCTCGTATTATGGTTTAGCACCAGCATACGGATTACAGATAGGGCTCGCGATTGATGGAATTAGTACGATGATGGCATTGGGCATTATTGGTGGAGCGCTGACGCAACTGCCGCTGGGCCGGCTCTCGGACAAGATGGATCGCCGGATCGTCATCTTTTCGATCATGATTGTCGGGGCACTCGTCTCTTTGCTTATGTTATTTTCCGGCGTTGAAGGCGTGCCGTATTTGATGGTCTTCTATGGTGGCTGTGCCATGCCGCTGTATGCTCTGAGTCTTGCCCATGCAAGCGACAATTCGGCATCGAGTTCCTTCCTCGAAATTGGCACTGGGCTGATGATTGTTCATGCGATAGGCGCGATCGTTGGGCCGTTGCTTGTCGCACAAGCGATGAGCTTAATAGGCGCTCACGCGTTCTTCATCGTTAATGGGCTAATACTTATGCTAGGTGGATCGGCAATATTTATACTAACCAAAGTACGAGGGTCTGCGAGAGAGCATTTCACAGAATTCGAAATGGCGACCACTGTTAGCGCTCAGGGCGCTATCACTTTGGACCCACGGGTTGAAAGCGGAATTGATGAGGCAGATCGCGAAGAAATGCCACGGTAAGTGGCTAAAAGGGCTTTTGACAGATTGCGTGTTTTTCTAAGAATTCGGTGTCTCTTTTAGTCGGTTTATTCTACTCTTTAGTGGAGCACAGAATAAGGACAAAGCATCGAATGGCTGAACAAGAATACGACATTATTATTGTTGGCTCGGGCGCCGGTGGCGGCATGGCGACCTATCAATTAGCGAATGCAGGCCTGAAAGTCGCCTTGGTGGAGGCCGGTGGTTACTACGATCCCGCAGCGGATGAAAATCGCACGCAGTTGCGAAATCCATGGGAATCGCCGCGTCGTGGGGCGAGCACGCGGCGCAGACCCTTTGGCGATTACAACGCCTGTATAGGCGGTTGGGACCTCGATGGAGAGCCCTACACTCAAAAGGGCGACACCGAGTTTATGTGGTGGCGTGGGCGCATGTTAGGCGGACGCACAAACCATTGGGGGCGCATATCCCTGCGCTTCGGCCCGCTCGACTTTAAGCGTAAAGACGTAGACGGCCTCGGTGACAACTGGCCAATTGGCTACGAAGACGTGAAGCCTTACTACGATAAAGTAGATAAATTGATTGGTGTTTTTGGCAGTAACGAAGGCCTGTATAACGACCCCGATGGTTTTTTTCTCCCCGCGCCTAAGCCTCGCCTGCACGAACTTTTCTATATCGACGGCGCTCGCAAACTCAATGTGCCAGTTTATCCCGCGCGCAAGTCTATGCTCACAAAACGCATTAACGATGAGCGAGGGGTTTGCTATTACTGTGGCCAGTGCAGCCGTGCGTGTTCGATTCACGCAGACTTCTCCTCGAGCACGGCGCTTATTTATCCCGCATTGAAAGGCGGGCAGGTCGATCTCTACACCAATTCAATGGTGCGCGAGGTGACGACCGATGAAAGCGGCAAGGCAACTGGCGTGTCGTACATTAACAAAGAAGATAAAAAGGAATATCAGCTTAAGGGGCGCATTGTAATCTTAGCGGCTTCGGCCTGCAGCAGCGCGCGCATTTTGCTCAATTCGAAAAGTGATCATCATGAAAGCGGCCTGGGTAATAGCAGTGGTCACGTAGGACGTTATCTTCATGACTCTACCGGTGCAAGCCGCGCGGCCTTTTTGCCCGAACTGATGGACCGAGATATTTATAACGAAGACGGCGTGGGTGGTATGCATGTCTACACCCCGTGGTGGCTCGAAAATTCTACGTTAGATTTTCCACGCGGCTATCATCTGGAGATAGGCGGTGGCATGGGCATGCCGTCATACGGGTTTGGTTTCGCGGCTAATCAATACAACGACTATTTGGGCGAACGGGTTGGCGGCTATGGTAATGGACTGCGGGATGATATTCGGCGCTTCTATGGTGCGCGGCTCAGTATCGCGTGTCGGGGTGAAAGCGTACCGCAGTTTGATAACTACTGTGAGCTAGATCCTGAGGTGGTCGATGAGTGGGGCATTCCTGTTCTGCGCTTTAACTACCAATGGACCGATTACGAGATCGATCAGGCAAAGCACATGCAAGAATCAATGGAGGCGTTGCTCGAGGCGTCTGGCGGTATTTTGCTGGGCGAGAAACCGGGTGCCAATCGTAAATACGGTCTTGCAAAGCCGGGTGAAATTATTCACGAGGTGGGCACAACCAGAATGGGCCTAGACCCGAAAACTTCGGTGACCAATCAATTCGGCCAGCTGCACGACGCAAGCAATGTGTTCGTTGTCGATGCGGGTACTTTTGTCTCCCAAGCCGATAAAAATCCTACGTGGACGATTCTCGCGCTGTCGTGGCGCGCGTCGGACTACATTATCGAGCAGATGAAACAGCAAAATATTTAGGGTGCGAGCGATGACTAAACCGATCAGCAACAGCGTTGCGATAAATAGACGAGACGTACTTAAAGCGCTCATGCTCGCCCCTCTTGCGGGCTCCCTGCTAGCGAGCTCTGGCTGCGCTCCCAGTGCAACGTCGCGGGCGGTGTCGTGGACATCGCTGCCAACGCACTATTCCTACGCACGAACCGACGCTGAAAAACAGCGCGACGCCGAACTTTTTGCAGAGACTTTTTTTCGCGAACATGAACTGCTTACCCTTGCCGTGCTATGCGACATCATCCTGCCATCTAATCATCAAAACGGCGGCGCGCTCGCTGCGGGGCTTCCCGATTTTGTTGAGTTCATGGCGAAAGACCGAGCGCAGTATAAACGGCCACTACGTGATGGCATCGCGTGGCTCGATAGCTATGCCCTAGAAAACTTTGGCGCAAGGTTCATCGATATTGAAGAGCAGCAGTTGGCAATCTGCGACGAGATCGCTTATCCGGATGTACAGGACGATGCGCTTCAGCCGGGCATCGCTTTCTTTACGCTAATGCGTAATATGACACTCACTGGGTATTACACGACCGAGCTAGGTTTTCGCGATTTAGGGTATCAGGGAAACACACCTAACATCTGGGACGGCGTGCCCGAAGCAGTGTTAGCAAGGCATGGGAAAAGCTATGACGCAGAGTGGTTGGCAAAGTGTGTTGATCAAACGCGCCGTGATATCACCGCCGAGTGGGACGATGAGATGAATCTCATTACGTAAGCTATTTAAATGATCATGACGAGAGAAAACTATGAAATTTTTTGCCTCCAATATGTTAGCCGCCTTTGGCGTTAGTCTGTTCGTGTCTGCGCATAGCGTCGCTGCGGAGCCGTCGAATGCCTGTGCCGCAGACTCAGGTATCAGCTATGTCTGTGGCTTGATGAATGCCGAAGATCTGCTGAGCGTCGGCGACAGTGGGTTTATCCTAACGTCTGGAATGACTAGCGAAGGGGTAAACGGGCATGTCTATCTGATCGATCCCGACGATAACAGTTGGCATGATTTAGTCAGCGCCCTTAATTTCTCCCAAGATTTTGACAGCGTTTCCTATTCAAGCTGTCCAGGTTTATTCGATGTCACCAATTTTTCAGCTCACGGCCTTGCTCTGCGCGAAACCGGCGCCGACGTGTTTGATTTGTACATCACGAGCCATGGCGGACGTGAAGCCATCGAAATTTTTGACCTAAGCTTAGCCGGTGGCGACGCGAAGCTAACGTGGCGAGGCTGTGTTCCGCTCGACGAATCGATCATGCACAACAGCGTCGCAATTCTCGCCGATGGCGGCTTTGCCACTACGCAGTTTATGGAATGGGAGAGAGGCATCGCGGCGTCTGTGACGGGTCTAGTCAAAGGCGGTGTCGTCATCTGGCGCCCAGGAAGTGAGCCTGCTGTGCTGGTAGGCAGCGAGCTGGCTGGGCCTAACGGTATTGTTGTGTCCGATGATAATCGTTATCTCTACGTGGCCGCATTAGGCACGCGAGAGCTGGTACGATTCGATCTTAGCCAGGAGCCTGTCGCGAGTGATTCGGTTGCGCTAGACATTATTCTCGACAACATCCGCTGGGGCGAATCAGGCAAACTGCTCACCGCTGGTGGCAACGCCGGCGGCAATGGGTGGTCGGTAGTTGAAGTTGATGCCGCATCGCTTGAAGCAACAAGAATAGGCGGCATGGACGGTGACGCAGCACTGCAGCGCGTGAGCTCCGCGCTACAAGTGGGCGACCAGATTTGGGTTGGTACCTACAGTGGCGACCGTGTTGGGTATTTTGCTCGCGACTAAACGATGTGAAGCCGCAGCGCGTTTAACCCTCGCAGCGCTGCGGAATTACTCTTGCCTCGTCGGACGGCGCAGCGGTGACTTTGCCTTCGGCGGCGAGCTGATCATAGGCAACTTGCTGAAGCGCAGCAGTCTCTGCAGATGAAAACCCTAACTCATAGCCCGAACACTCATTGCGCCCGAGTGAGCGCGGGTCAATGCCCGTAACGTTGCCAAAGACGACTAACGCCTCAAGATAGTAACCATAACTGCTCGCGTGATAGTGATCCCATGTCCAGAGGTCGACCTGTCCTGGCGCTATGCCGTCATAGGGATTCGGGTCGGCAACGCCGGTTGCCATCGCGCGCGACCAGGCCTCGCCAACAGGGTTTACCGAAGCGCCAACGCCCACAGCTGCTGCGTCGTAGCCTGCACGAATATCTATCGCCATCTGCTCGATGGGCGTGCCATGCCAAGGCTTATTTTCGGGGTAGACCATGTCGGCACGCGACCATGTTGCGGAAAGATAAAGTTCGGTTTTCGCCTTAAGGCCACGCAGAAATGCGGCCATGTCGGCAACGGTTGCGATAAGTGTGGCAGGGTTGCCCGGTGCGTCTCTATCAAGTGTGCTAAAGCCGTGCATGACTGCATGATCCCAAGGCTGCTGGCCAATCAGCTCTAGCCGATTAGCAAGATGGAAGTCGAGGCCTGCACCTGGGTAAGTTTCGATCGATACGTCATAGTCGACGCCCGCCTGATCGGCGAAGGATTTGAACAGGGCAGGAACACCTCCGGTGCCTTCTTTGTTAAGGTCGGTTACGGTATCCGCGCGGTAATAGCGCGCGGCCGAGCCATAGCCAAAGGTAAAACTGTTGCCGATAAACAAAACGCTCTCGGCCGCGTGTGTAGAGCTTGCCGGCATCGTAAATAATAGCGCGGCTGCAGCGAGAGAGAGTCGTTTGCCGAATAATCGAGGTGTGTTCATGTTTTTGCTTCCTTGGGTTCAGGGCAAATAATCGTAAGGCTTCAAGACCGTTTTTAATGCGAGGTTAACAGCGTAGCACCGCTTTAGCAGAAAGCCGAGCACTACACCTGTGTCAAATTGTCAGTGATTATTGAACAAGAGAAGACTTCCGAATCAGGACAAAATCACTTGGGATACGCACAGATTCTAGTAGTATTAGGCCAAAGCCATACCATTCTCTCCAAAGGCGTATCCTATGAATAACAATAATTTCTCCAGGCGACGGTTTCTTCAGGCAGGAGGCGCCGCGGCGATTTGGGTTCCTGCATCGGTTCGAGGCTATACCTCAAAAGAGATGCAGGATTTTTACGCGAATGGAGAGATGTCTGTCAACGTCTCTAAATGGGAGCTGGACACGCCTGCGCTGTGTGTCGATCTCGATCGACTCGAAGGTAATCTGGATAAGATGGCGACGACATTGTCGAACAATGGCATCACGAGTCGCCCGCATGCCAAAACACATAAATGCCCGACGATTGCGCACATGCAGATGGCGAGAGGGTCGGTTGGCATTTGTACCGCGAAGGTCAGCGAGGCCGAGGCGATGTTTCGTAACGGCATCGACCAAATACTCAATACTACCGGCAATGTTACGCCGACAAAAATCAATCGAGCGATGAATCTGGCGCAGCAGTGCCCAGGGTTTATTCAAGCAACCGATTCGCAGTCTAATGCGCGTCTTTTGTCGGAGGCGGCCGTGGCGAAGGGCATTATTGCCGATGTGGTCGTTGACGTTGATCCGGGCATTAAACGAACAGGTACGCCATTTGGTCAACCTGCGCTGCAACTCGCGCAGCTTGTCGATCGTCTGCCCGGGCTACGATTTAGGGGCATGCTTTGTTATGACGCGGCAGCTCAGCATGTGGTCGGCTTTCAGGCACGAAAAATGCAAACACTGGAACGGATGGTTCAGGCAACCGATACCTTTAATCTGATGAAAGCGTCGGGTCTTAACGCCGAAATTTTTAGCGGCGGCGGCACGGGCACTTACAACATTGATCACGAAACGGTGGGATTGACCGATGTGCAGGTAGGAAGTTATGTGTTTATGGATGCGCAGTATTTGTCGATAGGCGGGGAGCAAGACCTCGAAGTTTATTCTGACTTCGCTGCATCGCTTACAGTAATGACTACGGTGCTGAATGACCAATACGAAGGTCGTGCAACCTCAGATGCTGGCGCGAAAGCCTGCACAATTAATCAGCCATGGCCTATTATCAAAGGCGAGTCCGACATGACCTATCGCTCGGGGTCGGATGAATTTGGCACCATACTCTATGGCGATAATCCGTCGCGTAATTACAAAGTGGGCGACAAGTTAGAGGTTATCGTTTCTCACTGTGATCCGGTGGTAAACCTTTATGACCAGATGTACGCGATTCGCGGTGACAAAGTCGAAGCGGTTTGGCCAATTTCAGCGCGGGGAATGTCTGCTTAAGTCGCGGCGAGTTTAGGCATTAAACAAGTCGCGTAAGTGAGGGTTTAACATCCTTCCGTGTGGGTCTAACTCTCGTCTAAGATCCATGAAGTCGTTGAATCGCGGATACAGTCCAGATAACTCTTTGTGCGTCAGGCTGTGCACTTTGCCCCAATGTGGCCGACCGCCGTATTTCCAAAAAATCGGTTCTATTCTATTAAAGTAGGGGCGGTAGTCTTCGCTAGCCATGCGATGAATCGAAATAGTGGCGTGGGAGTGCTCGCCGTAAGACATGCTTAGCCAGTCTTGATCGGCGCCCACGTAGCGGTATTCCAACACAAACTGCACGTCGATTTTCTCATCGTATATAGTTTTCAAAATTTCCCGCAAGCATTCGGCCCCTACCTCGGCGGCCACCGAATATTCCATCTCGTTGAAACGGCTATTGCGCACGTTCGAGAGGATTTTATGTGAAACATCGACCGACTCGGTCGCTTGAATACGCGAAGCCGTCGCGTTACTCATTCGCCTGCGTTCGGCTGGAGTAGGGTTATCGCTTAATCCAAGCGATTCGGCGATAGAGGCATCGTCGCTGGGCACAGCTTCTACCTCGATCTGGCCGATAGGCTCGTCGGTTTCATCGATCGAAAGCACTAATGAATAGTCGGAGTAGACCAATGGAAATATTTCGAAATGGCGGTGTGACGCAGCCAATTCGTCAAAATTTTCCAGAATCTCTTCGGTTGGTGCGGCCCATTCGCGTTTCTTTAATTTGTAGGACTCGCGGTTTTGCATCGTCACCTGAGTCACGATACCTAGTGCGCCAACATTGACCCGCGCTGCATGCAGTAGGTCTTGGTTGGTTGAGTCGATGTCCATAACCTCGCCGCTCGGAGTGACAAGGCGCAGTGAGGCGACACAGGCCGACAATGCTTGAAGAGTGACGCCCGTGCCATGAGTACCGGTAGCGATAGCGCCTGCGACCGTTTGCCTGTCAATATCGGGCAGGTTGATCATGCCCTGCCCGATTGCGGCGAGAGGGTCGCCGAGATCGCCAAGCCGCGATCCTGCTCCTATCGTTGCTTGTTTCGTCTCGGAATCATAGTCGAGTATGCCGCTCAGCCGATCAATAACGATGAGGTGCCCATCGGTGGGCACAAGCGGGCTGAAAGAATGGCTTGAGCCAACAGGGCGAATGGCGCCGCTTGTCTTTTTTAACAAACTGCTGAGCTGGTCTTCGCTGCCGATGTCATAGCGGCCAGCAGGCTGGCAGGTCTGCCCGCCAGACCAATTGCTCCAGGGAACTGACTCAGCAAAGGCGCCACCTTTAACGGCGAAACCACCAACACCACTAAATAGCGCAGCCTTAACGCTTGAAGCGAGAAACGAGCGGCGTGAAATCTTTCTCATCACTTAACTCCTGCCATAAAGTCGATCATCACGCGAAAGTCGGCGGCCTCGCAGCTCATACAATAACCTAGGGGCGGCATGGAATTGATCCCATTAACGACATTATTGAGCAGGGCAGCTTCACCCTTTTGCAGCCGTTGTTGCCATTCTTCAGTGTCGCCTACGACCGGCGCATTGGCTTCGCCGGTTATATGGCATAAAGCGCAGCTGCGCGCCCACTTCGCCATTGCCTCAGAGCCTGCGGAATCGCTCATGCGGGGGTTAGTCACGCCCAGGCCATTGCCGAGGAGGTTGGGTTCAGCAGCGCTAAGGGAGGTGCTTAGTAGCCCGAGGATAGAGGCTAGTGAGAGTATTCTGAGTATGAACATTCTGAGCAATAGGGCCTTCATAGAGAGTCTCTCTGCGTGTGTTGAGGTCTATGCAATCTTTTCTCCAGGCTTTGGTGGTAATTCATTAGCTAAAAGAGCTACCTAGATAGCCTTCCACTCTACTTAAAAAGAGGGCTCGCAGGCAATAGTAGGGTAACTGCAGATTAAATCGAATAATACTGGACTCTTCGGCCACTTAAGATTAAATTTCCGTTCCGAAAATCTTACCTCGAACGCCAGGTTTGCTGGATTGGTAAATCACTGAATTTATTCAGCTTTGACTGAACCCGACTGGACGCTAGTTTACTACTCTCATGACAAAAATCCTCATCATAGGGGCGGGCGGCGTTGGCCGTGTCGTAGCCCATAAGTGTGCGCAACTTTCCGAAGTTTTCACTGAAATCATGCTTGCGAGCCGCACGCTGTCTAAATGCGAGCAAATTGCTGCCGAGATCAACGAGAAAATGGGGCGCAGCATAACAACCGCGCAGGTTGATGCCGACAATGTCCCTGAGCTTGTCACTCTGTTAAAGCAGGTCAAACCGACTCTCGTCATCAATGTTGCGCTGCCTTATCAGGATCTGACGATAATGGATGCCTGTCTCGAGGCGGGGGTGAACTATTTGGACACGGCCAACTACGAGCCTCTCGATACAGCGAAATTCGAATACAGCTGGCAATGGGCTTATCACGAAAAGTTTGAGAAGGCTGGTTTGATGGCCTTGCTCGGTAGCGGCTTCGATCCGGGTGCGACTAATGTGTTCACCGCCTATCTGCAAAAGCACTGTTTTGATGAGATCCACACGCTAGACATCATCGACGTAAACGGTGGCGATCACGGCTACGCGTTCGCAACTAATTTCAATCCCGAGATCAATATTCGCGAGATTACAGCCGAATGCCGGCACTGGGAAAACGGCGAGTTCGTTGCCACCCCTGCGATGTCCGAGAAGCGCTCGTTTACCTGTCCCGAAGGTGTTGGTACCTATAATGTCTACCGTATGTATCACGAAGAGCTCGAGTCGCTTACCAAGCATATTCCCACGCTGAAAAAAGCGCAGTTCTGGATGAGCTTCGGTGACAACTACCTCAAGTATCTCGACGTGTTGGTTAACGTCGGTATGACAGGTATCGAGCCTGTCGATTTCGGCGGACAGAAAATAGTACCGGTGCAATTTCTGAAAGCGTTGCTGCCCGATCCGTCGACTCTAGGCCCGCGCACCAAAGGCAAGACTTGCATAGGGTGTCTCGCGACAGGCATCAAAGACGGCGAGCAAAGAACAGTGTATCTCTACAACATCTGTGATCATCAGGTTTGCTACGAAGAAGTGTTGTCGCAGGCTATCTCCTACACGACTGGCGTGCCGGCGATGATAGGCGCAAAGATGATCCTCGAAGACAAATGGCGAAAACCGGGCGTCTGGAATATGGAACAGATGGACCCCGACCCCTTCATGGCTGATATGAACAGCTATGGTTTGCCATGGAGGCTGATTGAGGCCCCCGACTTCGAGTTGACTTAAGACATGACCGAGTACATTCACCCTGCATCCGATAGTTTTCTGACCTTTGACCCCAGCCGAGTTCCGTCTCCCTGTTTCGTTGTTGACGAGGCGGCAGTCGAGCGCAACTTGCAGATTCTCGCCGATTTTCAGGAGCGTTCTGGTGCGAAGGTGCTACTCGCGCTGAAAGCGTTTGGCATGTATTCCTTAGGTCCGCTTTTTAACAAATACCTCGCGGGCACCTGTGCGAGTGGATTAGCAGAAGCGAGATTGGGGCGGGAGGAATTTGGTGGCGAGGTCCACGTGTTTTCAGCCGCTTATAAAGAGTCAGATCTCAGCGAGATAATGGAAATCGCCGATCATGTGATTCTCAATTCGCTGGGCCAATGGGATAGATTTAAGGCGCTAGCAGAGTCGGCAATGAGTGCTCGGCCTGAACTGCAAATCGGTCTGCGCATTAACCCCGAACATTCCGAAGGCGCGCTACCGATTTACGATCCGTGCACAGCGGGTTCGCGCCTTGGCGTTCCCCTCTCTCAATTAGTTGATACAGATCTGTCGATGTTCAGCGGCCTGCATTTTCATACGTTATGCCAGCAGGGCTATGCACCGCTTGATCGGACGCTCGCTAAAATAGAGAGTGAGTTTGGCGATCGTCTCTCTCAGTTCGAATGGCTTAACTTCGGTGGCGGACATCTCTTAGCGCACCCCGACTACGATATCGAAGCACTTATCGTGCGGATTAAAGACTTCTCGGAGAAATACGGCTTGCAGATTTACCTTGAGCCCGGCGAGGGTATCGTCAATAAGACAGGGATCATGGTCGCAGAAATTCTCGACACCATGACGAATGTGACAGACATCGCGATAATCGATTGCTCCGCGACATGCCATATGCCTGATATTCTCGAGATGCCCTACCGAGCAAATATTTTTCACTCGGGTTTGCCTGGCGACTACGAGCACACCTATAGGCTCGGCGGTTTAAGCTGCCTCGCGGGCGATGTCGTTGGTGATTACAGCTTTGAAAAACCGCTCAAAGTGGGCGACCGAATCATGTTCGATGATATGGCGCACTACACAATGGTAAAAACGTCGACTTTTAACGGAGTGCAGCTGCCCTCAATCGCGATTTGGAACTCTCAGTCTGATGAGGTGCGAGTGGTAAAGGGTTTCACTTACGAAGACTTCCGCGACCGACTTTCTTAAAGTGCACAGGCTTAGAAGTACACAGGCTTAAAGCACACAGGCGCGATAGAGTATTTCAGAGGACAGTGGCATGGAAGAATTTGATCAGCTAGCCGCACCGGGTTATCCCGTGTTTTTGGGCTCAGAGTTCGTACAGCCGGCCGAGGTCGATGCGCTCTTTCAGGTCATTCCTATTCCCTATGAGGCATCCGTTTCGTACGGTGGCGGTACCGCAGAGGGTCCCAAAACTATTCTCGAGGCGAGTTGGCAATTAGAGCAGTGGGACGGTAAAAGTATTCCGGGACAGGAAGGGATTTTTACCCACGCGCCAATTGACTGCAGCGGCGAACCCAGCGGCGTGATCGAGGCGATAGCGCAGGTGACGCGTCGCGTCATGGAGCGCGGACAGATTCCGGTGGGAATCGGTGGTGAGCACACGGTGACCTACGGTCTTATCAAGGGAATGCTCGATGCGGGAGAGCGTGATTTTGGCGTCGTGCAGATCGACGCTCACGCAGATCTGCGCGATCGTTACGAAG
>OJDU01000222.1_pt1 | contig 12782 bp, 7 predicted proteins | sample 1592771 | NCBI WGS metagenome assembly OJDU01 (sample SAMN05416864, study PRJEB24817) | seawater metagenome | isolation source: Sea water | place: Canada:Atlantic | collected 2013-11 | reverse complement strand
CACTTGAAGTAAGGGCCTCTGACGGCACTTTACTTTGCATGTAGCTAACAATTTCTGCCAAGGTGCGCAGCTCAGCCAAATCTTCTGGATTTAGCTCAGGTAAGTCAGTAATGATTTCTTGTACTGCGCCTAAAATTTCCACGCGCTTAATCGAATCAATACCTAAGTCCGCTTCCATATCCATGGCAAGTTCAAGCATTTCTGCCGGATAGCCAGTTTTATCTGCTACCACTTCCATCATCACTTGTTCGATGTGCGCTAAGTCGATAGCTGGTTCAGTAATCGGCGCTGATGTCGCAACTGCAGTATTTAGTTCACTTGAAGTAAGGGCCTCTGACGGCACTTTACTTTGCATGTAGCTAACAATTTCAGCCAAGGTGCGCAGCTCAGCTAAATCTTCTGGGTTTAGCTCAGGTAAATCAGTAATGATTTCTTGTACCGCGCCTAAGATTTCAACACGCTTAATCGAATCAATACCTAAGTCGGCTTCCATATCCATGGCAAGTTCCAGCATTTCTGCCGGATAACCGGTTTTATCAGCCACCACTTCCATCATCACTTGTTCGATGCGCGCAAGATCTAAACCATTTGACCTAGCGGGCTCATTATTAACGTTGGCAATAGCTTGAGCGATAGGCGTAGAAACAGTCTGTGCAGGTTTTTCAACCGGTGTAACATAAGCTTGCACTGATGCAACGGTTGGCGTTGCACTAGCAACTGTTGGTATTGGTGTTGTTGCCGCTGAAGTTATTGCTTGTTGGTTGTGAGGTGCTTTATCGTGCAAAAGTGAATTCATGCCATCACTTTGATTAGTAAGATACTTTTCATGCACACGTAAGGTTTCAGATTGAAAATCATGATACATGGATAAAGTGCGAGATAAGCTTTCTGGTAATTCACTATTAGCAGGAGCGCTGGCTAAAACATTATCTAAGGTTTTGGCATAATCTTTCGGTCCTTGCATAAATTGCTCGTGTACCTCAAGGACTTGTTGCTGTTGTGCGATAATCTGACTGATACTCGCTTCAAAATCGGGTGCTACTGCGGGTGCTACTGTACTAGCCTGCTTAGCTGTTGATATGTTTTGCTTTACTGGTAGCGCATTATGGTCAAGGGGTTGACCATTTTCGTTAAGGTAAACAATTTTCTCTACCTCAACAACTTTTTCGACTTCAACGATCTTCTCAACAACTTTTTCCACGACCTTTTCTACAACCTTTTCGCCAACGTTAGTATGCTCAGTGCCCTGCTGTGCTTGTTTTATCATGCGACCATCAGCAAGCGCATCAGCAAATGCTTTTTCCGTTTTAGGGCTAACATAAGATTTACCTGTTAACTTCATCGCTAAAGGTGACATTTTCGTTGCCGTTAGCGGACGTTTTACTGCGCAATGAGGATCGATATCAGCCAAAGACAAACCGAGTACCGCCAGTTGAACTGCCGCTTGTCTAAATTGTTTATCTGATGACTGTTTAGGGTTAGCGTTAACTGCAATGGTGTTGATATCCGTTTTATCTTGTAGAATATTATCTACTAATTTGGTTAGTACATTTTTAGGACCAAATTCAACAAACACCCTGCCACCTTGAGCATAAATATTTTCAACTTCTTTATTAAAGTGCACTGACTCTAAAATATGGTTTTTCAGTGACTTTTTAATGTCAGCTGCTTTATTTGAATGAGCCTTACCTGTGCCATTGGAGAAAACAGGAATGGTTGGTTTGGAGAATTTCGCTTTATCAATGGCCTTAGCAAACGGTTTTTGAGCGTGAGCAACTAATGGGGTATGAAACGCAGCAGAAACCGGTAAAGGCACAACTTTGTAGCCTTTATCTTTGGCTTTCGCGTTAAGGATTTCAACCGCGATATCGATTTGGCTACTCACACCTGCGATAACAACTTGGTTATTAGCATTGTAATTGGCAATAGAAATATCTTTTATATTCGCGATATCCTTAGCAACCTCTGCTGGGTTTCCTACTACCGCAACCATAGTACCTGCATCAATATTTGCATCGGTACTTGCCATGGCTTGACCACGACTGCGTGCTAGCATCATATAATCTTGTTCATTGATAACCCCAGCAGCCCAAAGCGCTGTCAGTTCACCAAAGCTATGTCCGGCGGCAAAATCAGCGCTAAAGCCGGCATTAAGAAAACTTTTATACAAGCCAACACTTAAACTACCAATAGCCGGTTGAGCGTGTTGTGTTAAACGTAATTTTGAGTCTTGCTCTTGTTTCGCAGTCTTATTAAAAACAGGGATAGGATAAGTTGTTTGAGATAATTGTGGTAAACCAGCGGCATAAAATTCACTATCCATATCACTAGCGGCTTGCATCACAGTGGGGAAATTACAGGCTAATTCTCGGCCCATGTTTACGTATTGAGAGCCTTGCCCTGAAAAGAGCGCAACCACTTTACCTTGAGTGGCTAAAGCAGATTGTCGATAATAAATACCGGTAGGTACTGACCATTGCTCACGGTTAGGCTTTTGACTAAATTGCTGTAAAGCCGTGTTAATCAGGGTTATTGCTTCACTCGCATTTTTCGCAACAAAACCACAGCGCACTTGGTCTGCTGCAATATCTTTGATCGAAAACTCTGCTACCATGGCATTAAATGTATAAGCTTGCTCGTCATTTGAACTGGCCAATTTAGTTTGCCACTTGGTTAATAAACCAATAAGTGAAACCTCATCATTGGCACTGAATATTAACGACTGAGCCACCGAATTTAGACGATATTTCCCTTGGGCTTTTGCTTGGTATTCTTCGAGTACTAAATGAAAATTGGTGCCACCAAAACCAAATGAGCTAATACCTGCACGTCGAGGTAAGCCATCTTTACGCGGCATCCACGGACGTGTTTCACTGTTGAGATACATAGGAGAATTTTCGATGTCCAATGCAGGGTTTGGCGTGTCTATATTAATCGTTGGCGGTAACACTTTATGGTGTAAAGCCAACACCGCTTTGATCATTCCCGCAGCGCCGGCAGCGGCTTTGGCATGACCAATTTGTGATTTAACAGAGCCTAAAGCGATATGTTGCTTATCTTCATTATCTTGGGAGAAATGCTTTAATAAGCCGCTAAATTCTGCGGCATCACCGGCTTTTGTACCTGTACCATGTGCTTCAAGTAAACCACAGCTTTTAGGCGCAAAACCTGCATCATCATAAGCGCGTTTTAATGCTTTTGCTTGACCATCAGGACGCGGTGCATAAATGGATTTAAATCGGCCATCACTTGAGGTGCCAATACCTTTAAGAACAGCATATATCCTATCGCCATCACGCTCTGCATCTTCTAGGCGTTTAAATGCCATCATGCCAATGCCTTCACCTATCATCATGCCTTTTGAATCAACATCAAACGGGCGGATGTCATCATTGCTAGTGAACGCTGGAGTCTTGGCAAAAGACATATACATAAACGGCGAGTTATCACAACAAACACCACCAGAAATCATCACTTCTGAGCGGTGTTCAAGTAAGTCTGAGATAGCAAGCTTAACCGCGGATAATGAACTAGCACATGCGGCATCAACCACACAATTGGTACCACCAAAATCAAAACGATTAGCAATGCGACCGGCGATAACATTACCTAACATGCCTGGAAATGAGTTTTCTTCCCAAGGAATATAAGCTTTTTTAAACTTTTCAATAATCATGGCGCGATCGTCTGCATCGACACCAGAGGCTTTTAAGACTTTATCAAGTACTGGTCCTTGTAAACGAGAAGTCAGTGGGCCAATTTGCTTTTGTCCACCGCCGACACCAAGGGTGATACCTACTTTGTCGCGATCATAACCAGAGCCATCGCCAATACCTGCATCATTTAACACTTCTCTAGCAACCACTAACGAGAGTAATTGTGCGATATCGGTGAGTTCTAAAATATTTGGCGGGAGACCAAACTCCATCGGGTCGAAATCTATCTCAGGTAGAAAACCACCACGCTTACAATAAGTTTTATCGGCTACTTTTGAGTCGCTATCGTAATAATCTTCAACATTCCATTGATCTTTGGGCACATCTTTTATCGCGTTTACCGCATCGAATATATTATCCCAATAATCTTCCAAGTTTTTCGCATCAGCAAAAATTGAAGCCATGCCAACAATGGCAATAGGGCATTCTTGTAATTTTGAATTAAACGCTTGCTCATCATCTATATTGCTTGCGGCTTGATGAGATGGAGCTTGTTGCTTTTTAGACATTGGGAGTCACTCTAGGTTTATTGTTTGCTTGCAGTTTCGTTGTCGTCTTCTTCTTCACAAGTTAACTCTTGCGAGACATAGTACTCACTTGCTTGCTCTGGGGATTCATTTAATAAACGAAAACGGCTGAGAAATTCATTATAATTGCCCGCCAATATTCGGCGGATATGAAATGGGGCTTTGTTGAGCACATAGCTCATGTAGCGACTAGCTGCGTCGCTTTCATTACCATCGTAAATATCGACATACACCCAAGAAGAGTTGGGATCATTGGCAATGAGTAACCGACGTTGGATTGTTGAATCTTCAGGGTTAGAAGAAAAGTCGGGTAACAAGGTTACTTTCACTTGCACAACTTCCTCTTCACTTAAGTCATTAGCACGGTTTAAAACTGCGCGCATTGCTTGTGGAGAAAGTTCCGAAATGAGTTGTTGTTGTGCTTTAGTATCTTCAAGTTTTACTTGTACTGTAGTCGATGAGTCAACCTCAGCTTCAGTGCTTTCGCTACCTGCTTCGCTACTAGTTTGCATCTCAGTTAAGCGTGAAACACCATGTCGCTTCAAGCACCTTTGCAAACCAGCACGAGAGACATTGGCATTAATAAATTGTTTAGACACAGCCAATAATTCATCAAGAGACAACAGCAAACGGGTACGTAATTCAACAACCACATATTCTTGTGCTTCACTAAGCGTAGTATTGAGTTGTTTAGGGATATGAGAGGCATCATCGAGTGAATCACGTTTACGCCACTTGCGCACCGTAGATTCTGAAATTTTCAATAGCCGAGCCAATACCGCTGTCGGTAAATCAGACTCATGGATAAAAGCCCTCATTTCAGGTGTCGTAGTAGCATTAGCGTGTTGTTTACTCAATTTTATTCCCGAAGAATAGTCAGTAACGCCGCTAATATACACAGGTTTCAAACCCAACACAATCACCCGATACACGCTTTACCAAGAAATAGCCTAAGGCATTAATCTCCCTATTGATCTTTCCGTCAGCAATTGCCTACTCTTTGAACGATACAAACTGAAGATGTCTTAACAGAAAGTCATATGCCTTGTCGATTACGGCTGAATTTAACTGAAACAGTGCTTTAAAAAACTTGTAAAAAGAAAAATATCTCAATGGTGTTTATGGTAAAATACGCCCCAGCAATAAGCTAAGAATACAACATAAGCTACCGATACTTCATGACTAAAACAGTGCAAACATCACTTCCCTCTTTAGAGAATAAAAAGCTCACTTTAGCGCCAAATGAAATACACCTTTGGGTAACTAAACCGCAAGATTTACTCGGTGATGACGCGTTATTAACGCGCTACTCCAGCCTACTTAACGAAGAAGAAGTTAAGAAACAGCAAAGGTATAAGTTTGCAAAAGATAGACATGATGCACTGATCACCCGAGCATTTATTAGAGACTTACTGTCTTATTATGCTGATGTTGCGCCAAGAGACTGGGTTTTCGATAAAGGTGAAAAAGATAAACCTGAAGTCGTCAATGCGCCGCTACCACTGCGTTTCAATATTAGTCATACCAAAAACCTTATCGCCTGCGCGGTTACTTTAACCGACGATATTGGCTGTGATGTGGAAAACACCGGACGAAGTAATGATGTACTTGCTATTGCACAACGCTATTTTTCCCAGCAAGAAACCACTGAGCTTTTTTCGCTGCCTATTGAACAACAACGTAATCGATTCTTCGACTATTGGACGTTAAAAGAATCTTATATCAAAGCGTGGGGACTAGGCCTAGCAATCCCCTTGGCAGACTTTAGTTTTACTATTAATGATGAGGTAAAAACGACTAATGATATTTTTTCACTAAAAAATGAAATCAGTCTTAGTTTTGCAAAACACCGAGAGGATACCCCTGAGGTTTGGCAAAGTTGGTTACTTTACCCGACAAAAGCTATTGATGAAGCTCAAGAGCACCGCATCGCCCTGTCATTAAGAAAAAAAGATTCAGCAACTCAAAACAGTAACCAAGATATAGATTACACACTGCGCTTTTTTAATTCTAAACCTTTACTCGGTTACCAAGAGTTTTAACATTGAGTTAATTAACGGTAATTTGATTCAACTGGCCATTGATTTAACTGGCCATTGGGTTAACTGGAAACTGATTTGATTGAGAAACTTTACTTGGGTGATTAGCACGCTAGCCTAATCTATAAGCTAGCGTGACTGTAACGATATTTACTTAAGTTCAACTAAGTATTGATTTAACATATCCACTGATTTAAAGCCCATGATAAGTTTAGCTTTTTTAGATTTATTATTAAATATTACACTTGAAGGTGTACCGGTAACACCAACGGCTTTCCCCTCTTTTAAATGTAGTGTTATTTTTTCTTTCATTTCACTTGAGCTTCGACATGCTTGAATATCTAAGTTCTCAATTTTATTCGCTTGAATAAAGTTATTTAAAACAAGCTCAGCATCTTCAATTTTTCCTGCTTTATACGCATGGTCAGTAAAACCCCAATAAGCATTAGCGTTTAACTCCTTTCCTAAACATTCTGCAATGATTGATAAGTCATCTGCAAGGGGATGAAAATCTAGTGGGTAATGTCTAATGATCAGGTTCACTTTACCCTTACTGCTTTCAACAAACTCTCTTGCTGAAGGATAAAATTTAGCGCAGAAAGGGCATTGGAAGTCACTAAATACGATCAGAGAAAAAGGGGCGTCTTTGTTACCTAAAATAAAATCATCTTGATAAGAAGTGTTCAATGCTTTTAAGTTGTAATTCGGACCAGTCGGTTGAGCTTGACCTTGCAGTGGCCGTGCAAATCCAACATTACTTTTTGGTTTCGCCACGTTATCTAACTTTTGCGCTATGACTATTTGTGCTTCACCAATTTTGTCTAATTTAACTGAAATAGCGATTAAAGCTAATGAAATAAACACACTTGCTAAAACAATGGCTATTGAAATATTACCCTGTTGCTTCTTTATCATATCGTTTTATATTCCTTGTATTATAAGGGCTCCGATAGTTGAGGAGCCCTAATTAAACGTTTACTTTTTTATTGTGCTTTAACTTTTTTCTTTTTCGAGTTTTTATTGAACCAGAAAAGGTTGATAAGCATTAGCAAGCTAACTGGCATACTACCTCCTGAATCAGAACTTCCCGTGTCTGCCGTAGTATCGGTATTCGAACCTGAGCCTGTATTTGTACCACCGCCAGTTCCTGTTCCTGAACCGGAATCGGTACCAGAGCCACCAGAAGTACATGTGCTGCTTGATGAACAGAAATCCCCTGAACTACCAGAACAGGCATACATGTTTGCGGAACCACAACAATAACCAGAATTATTCACTGATTCATATGGATAACTACTTGGACAACTTGTGCCGCCACCCGTTGAACAAGTACTGCTAGATGAACAAAAATCTCCAGAGCTGCCAGTACACGCATACATATTAGCTGAGCCACAACAATAGCCAGAATTATTTACTGATTCATATGGATAATTACTTGGGCAACTTGTTCCCCCGTCACCACTCGTTGTAGAACACGTACTGTTACTCGAACAGAAATCGCCAGAGCTACCAGTACAAGCATACATATTTGGAGAGCTACAACAATAACTGGCATTGTTAACTGACTCATACGGATTGCCGCTTGGACAAGATCCTGTTCCGCCACCAGAAGAGCATGAGCTATTGTTTGAACAATAATTACCTGAGCTACCAGTACAAGCATACATATTCGAAGATTCACAACAATAACTTGAGTTGTTTACCGACTCATAAGGCGTGCTGCTAGGACAGGTATTTCCCCCGCCACTTGAACAAGTACTACTTGAAGAACAAAAATCACCTGACGCTCCTGTACAAGCATACATATTCGAAGATTCACAACAATAACCTGAATTATTTACCGCTTCATAAGGATAACTTGAAGGACAGCTAGTATTGCTACTTCCTCCTCCGCTTGAGCATGTACTACTTGAGTCACAGAATAGATTACCAGATGAATCCTGACATATATATTGCCCTGAGGATTCACAACAATAATCTGAGTTATTTACAGACTCATAAGGCGCGCTACTTGGACAATTACTGCTACTTCCGCCACCAGTGCTTCCTCCTGAACATGAGCTACTTGAATCACAAAACAAGCCGCCAGAAGAGTCCTGACAAATATATTGTCCTGATGACTCACAACAATAATCAGAGTTATTTACTGCTTGATATGGCGTACTGCTTGGACAGTTTCCACCACTGCCGCCGCCCCCGCCACCACTTGAACACGAGCTACTAGAAGAACAAAATAAACTGCCTGATGAGTCGCTACAAATATATTGACCAGATGATTCACAGCAATAGTCAGAGTTATTTACCGCCTGATAAGGTGTGCTGCTTGGGCAGCTACTGCCTCCGCCACCGCCGCCACCTCCACCGCCGCCACTGGAGCACGAGCTACTAGATGAACAAAATAAACTGCCAGAAGATTCTTGGCAAATATATTGACCCGGAGAGCCACAGCAATAATCTGAGTTATTGACTGACTCATAGGGGGCAGAACTTGGGCAGGTTGCGCTGGCAGTCATGGTGAAAAACAAGCACATAACTGCTAATAGTTTTGTTAGATTCTTAATAAAATAAGACATGAATTTCTCTTTAGTCAATTTTAGCCAAAAGACTCTCGATATTGATTAACGCTTCAACATCAACCTAGTTAATCGCATTGCTCAAATAATATTTATTTCAATACAGGAGCTACAGGCTTTTTCAATATGTTGCCATTTATTTTAGGTAATGCGAGAGAGTATGTCTTTTTCGCCGCCATAGAAGAGCCTTTGCGTCGAGCTACAGAGACATAATCTAAGGGAACTGATTTTTTCTTAGAAGCTGATTTAGATTGGTTAGATGCTTTTTTAGCCATAGTCCCTTCTTTCAGCTGAGCGCTAGCGCCGGCGACTTTTGCTTCAACCGATAACGCTGAAAATGAAACGCATAAAGTACAACTGGCTAATAAGCAGATTTTAGTAAAATTCATTGAAATATCTCCTGTTGCGGTATCCAAAGTAGGAGTGAGTCCTAGTGATATTATTTAGTGTAGCAGCTTAGACATATGTGTAAACATGACCATGCTAGTATCGTTGGATGGAGGGAAGGTATTCTTTTACTAAAAATGTCATAACGATAGTTTAGCAAAGTAAACTTAACGTTATTTTACACTAACTTAACGATATCAGTATTTCTTCAGGGGTAGGTTGTAATCGTTTTTCTTTATCTAAACAAACCATTTCAATGTCTGCAATAACGGCAGCTTTATTGGCATTAGGTCGCCATAACTCTTGGCGCCATAAGGTTTTATATTTACCATCGAATTGATAACTTGTGCGTACATCACAAACTTCTGCAAACTCAACGCCATCTTGGAAAGTTAAGTTGGCTTTGTAAACTGCAAACCCTAGCCCCTTTTCAGACCAAAGTTTAGCTAATTTATCACTGTCAATTACATGCTCACGCGCACGCTCGAAGTATTTTAAAAAATTGGGATGATAAACCACGCCAGAATGGTCAGTATCTTCATAATAAATTTGTACTGGGTGGTGAAATATTTGACTCATAGTTAACCTTAATCTTGTTGCTCTAGAGATCTTTTCAGGCGTTTCATACCTTCATCGATAGAGAATAATGGCAGGTAACCTAAATCTTTTTTAGCTGCACTAATATTAAAGTAGTGGCTAGTTGAAAGCTGCCTAGCAACAAAACGTGTCATTATCGGCTCTTGCTGCTTATTTAGTAACTTGTATAACCACTCTAGCGTAACACCAACACCGTAAGCGACCTGGGTTGGCACTCTTTTACTAACAGGCGCTAAATTCGCGCAAGACAAAATTTTATTGAGCATGGCCGCCATGGTAATTGGCTCATCATTACTTATAAAGTAGGCCTTACCATTACAACTTGGATTAGCTTTGCCTAGCTCAACGGCGGCTAAGATATGGGCAAAAGCGGCATTATCTACATAGATGGTATCAACCAATTTATCTTCTTTGCCGACAAGCTTTAACCTAGCAGCTTTTGCTCGCTCTAAAACTCGAGGCACTAGATGAGGATCATTCGGGCCCCAAATTAAGTGCGGTCGTAACGCTACCGTTTTTAACTGGCCTGTTGACTCTGATACCTGCTCAGTTGAGCTTTTTGAAGCTTGGCTTTTCGCTGCAGCCAAAACCAACTGCTCTGCTTGCGCTTTTGTTTGGCCATAATAATTTAAATAGCTCTCTGCATAAGGTTGAGATTCATCAATGCCAGATTCATCAATACCGGCAAAAGTGACACTGGGTGTGCTAGTGTAGACTAGTCGATCAATACCAAGGGTTTGGCACGCATTAATAATATTTTCACTGCCAAGTACGTTGGGTTGGTAATACTGTTCGTACGAGCCCCATACACCTGCTTTGGCTGCAACATGGAACACTAAATCACAGCCTTGCATGGCTTCTTTGACTTGTGCAAGATCTGAAATATCTCCTTGCACCATAGTCACGCCGATATCTGCCAACTCACTATAATGACCGCGCGCAAAACCCGTGACTTTAATATCAGCGCTTCGCAACATCCGGCAAATAGTACTACCTAAAAAGCCGCCAGCACCGGTAACAAAGACATGTTTACTCTGCCCTGCGAGCAGGTTAAGCGCTTGCTTTAATTTACTGTGGACGGTTGTATTGTTATCTGCTGATAGTGTCATATTGTTTTAATACCTGTATAAACCTTTACTAGTCTAAGCAAACCTTAACTAAAACTAAATTAACCTAGACTAAACTAGATTAACCTTCCAATTCAGCTTGTGCCCAAACAGCAAGCTTTTCACGAAAAATCTTCGCATTATGGCGTATATCAACGGGAAATTTATCATGTATTAAAAAGTGAGCAATTGCCGCTGTTTGCTTATTATTAAGCGCGATCACTTTCAATTGAGAGAACAATGCAGATAGATCAAAATCTTTATTCTCTTTAGCTTCATCTGTTAACTCAACACAAAGCAGTGGCAATGTTTTATTGTTTAGGGTAACCGCAACGAGAGCGGTACGTTTAACATCCTCATGGACATTAAAAATACGTTCACAAGGAATAGAGAAAAAGCGTTTGCTGTCCGTATCTACTCGGTGTGCTTTTCGGCCACACATCCATAACCTACCGCGTTCATCAATATAGCCAAGGTCTCCCATACGGTGTCTAACTTGGCTTTTATCTTGAATCTTAGCCTGCTTAGTGGCAGATTCTCGATGATAATAGTCACGACTCACCATCGCACCTTTCACGACAATTTCACCAATGGTATTAACGGGTAATGCTAAAGCGTTTTGCCAATTTGCTATTGGCTGCTCGGTAATTTCAATAATACTTACTTCAACACCATCAATCGCTTCTCCGACACAAATACCGCCACCATTATTGGTGATGTCGGTAGTTTGCAATAAGTCATCACTAGCTATTTTAGTCAGTGGCAGAGACTCTGTTGCACCGTAAGAAGTCAACACTTGTACATCAGGATTGAGTAATTTAATAAAACGCTTTATTGATGGCAGCGTTGCAGGAGCTCCTGCTGAAATGACACGCTGTAAGCTTGTCAGTGTAAGCTGAGGCTTCCCTTTGCCACTAGCAGCTTGTCCGAGGACTTCAATTAAAGCGGGATTAGCAAATAAATTACTACATTGATATTTTTCAATAGCCGCAAAAATAAATGCTGGATTTGCTTCAATCGGCTTACTGGCATCCATATCAGGGACAATGGAAGCCATTCCTAACGCAGGGCCGAATAGGGAAAATAATGGGAAAGTCGCTAAGTCACGTTCACCGGGTTGTATGGCATAGTCTTGTTTTAATGCGGTTATTTGTGCTTCAAACATTTTATGGCTATAAACCACACCTTTTGGTGTGCCAGTACTACCACTGGTAAACAAAATAGCTGATATATCATCATCAGCTAATTTAACCATATCAAATGCTTGTTGTTGCTTGTTAGTGCCTTTTTTCAGTAACCGTGATAATGAAATGCCACCAATGAGTTTTGCTAACAGCGAGCTACCACCAACGGTCAGTAACTTGGTAACACTGCCCTTACCCCAGCCAAATAGTATTCGGGCAATATGGGCTTTAGGAATACCAATAAAGGCATCAGGTTTAGATTCTGCAAAGCATTGCTTTAGGTTGTTAATTCCCATACCTGGGTCAACCAAAATAGGCACAATGCCTGCTTTAAAAAGTGCAAACGTTAAAGCAAAAAAATCAATACTTGGCGTAACCATTAATACCGCTTTCATACCTTTGTTAAGGCCGTAAACGGTTAATGCATGGGCAATTTCATCGCTACGCTGATTTAATTGTTCAAAATTAATCTCATGGTAACGTAATTGACCATGTTTGTTTTTTTGTACCGCGACAGCGAGCGCCTGTGGCGTTTGTTGTGCTGCTGCAATTAAATGTCGGCATAAATTAGCGTTTTTCAACGATTGCTTTGGCTCAACATTTACCCTGTCTCTTATACACATCTGACGCTGCCGACGATCTACTCTGTGTAG
>OJDU01000219.1_pt1 | contig 12846 bp, 31 predicted proteins | sample 1592771 | NCBI WGS metagenome assembly OJDU01 (sample SAMN05416864, study PRJEB24817) | seawater metagenome | isolation source: Sea water | place: Canada:Atlantic | collected 2013-11 | reverse complement strand
CTCTTTAATCGACTTAACTAACAACCAGAAACTGATGAGTTTCTCATTCATAAAGGTAGAAGCAATCACGGGACGATTCTCACGGATACAGGAATTGAGTTCCTGTTTAATAAGTGCTGCTTCCTTATCTGATACGAACTCAACGTTCTGTGCCATCACCTTAGCAAAAGAAATTACATCGTCTAAGTCATGGAATCTCTCCAGTCCATCATCATACAAACCAGATGCAATCGTTGCCAGAGGTTTCACGAACTTACAATAGAATGTATCGGTGATAATGAAGTTCATTGGGTGTGCGATTGCATCCCTTAAGTCACTCTCTGCTGTGTAATACGTATGAGGGGCAACGATAATCTCCTCCTCTACAATGTTATCGAACTGATAGGTGATTGTGTTCGGTGTGTATTCATCAGTGCCACCGAATCCAATGAAGTCCCCCTGAAAGATACCTCCGTTTTGTGGAAGATAGTCAAGGCACTTATGAAGGATTGTTGCAACGTTGCCTGTGTGGTTCCTATCAATGTCCTGATGAGATTCGTTGATTTTGATCTTTACTTTGTTAAAAACTGACTTAGTACCAACGAAGAAATTACCCGTCGCAGGATTAGTCCCCCATACGATTGCAGGTGCCCCGTCCATCTTCACTGATAGATTGCCCTCATTACGTAGACAATCAAGAGCACTTAAATCTCCGGTGAGAATGGAATCTTCGGGATGTTCGATGTGCTTATTTTGCATTTAGAGAATGATGAGAATGAGAATAATTGAGTAGAATTGAGCATAGATTGATGCCCACTCTTTTTTAGTTTTGATCATGCCAACCGCATACCGTCAAAGAAAGGAATCGGTGCTCCCTGATAGTTAACGAACCACTGAAAGTTCTTTTGAAAAACATACTCACCATCCATTCCGAAGGCAGAAAGTAATGCATTCAGTCGTGACTTTGTGGTCTTTGATTGTCTGCCACCGTCAAACAATTGCATCCAATCTTCACCGATTGTGGCAATTTTGTTTCCGTGGAGGTATACATCAGAGGTGCCTTCCCAACCGGGGATAACAGTCGTATTGGCAGATGACCAACGTTCATCGTTCTGAACTGCTGTGATCATCTGGGATTCGATTTTACGCATGAGAGGCAGGTAGAAGGGGTTTAGAGGTGTGGTGAGGTGCTGTCCCCTCCACTCCTATAAGATACACGATTTTGGGGGTCTGTGCCGTTTTAGTGGACACTTTGACCAACTGTCCACTCACGGCCGCTCTGAGTATCATTTAGTGATACTACAGTTAGTGTTACTTAGTCTCTGCTAATTCCTGCTGTTGTAACATTAGTTGCTCCTCTGTAACCTCATCCACACAGTCTTGAATCACCTCATAGATGTAATCAATGTTGCCAACATCATCAAAGATGCGTTCAAGAACCTCAGGATCTTCTACATTATTATCATAATCAATGTTGCCATCTTCATCCTTTAGATGACAATCATTTTTGGTATAAATCCACGCTGCACATTCTGCATCTTCTCCCTGTTCTTTGATCATACTGTTAACACGGTCTTGAAGTTGCTTGAGAGTGTAGTTCATAATTTGAATGAGAGAGTGTTAGTTAAGAACAGAGAGGTTAGTATCAGTTACCGAAAAACTCATCGTGACAATCAGCAACGAAATCTACAAGTTCATCGTTACAATCAAGACCGAAACGATCACATACGAAATCGACACACATATCAAGGGGAGGCATCATCTCCAACATGTAGTTTGCAAGGTCTGAGGCAATCTCTTCCTTGAGACGGTTCATATCACTTTGCATGGCATAGGTGCAAGGGTCGGTGTAGGTTTGGTTTTGAGTGGTTTTGTTCATACCTCTACAATACACGGTTTTGAGGTCTGTGCCTATTTTGTGTGCCACTTTGACCAACTGTCCACTCGCGGCCGACCGGTTTGTGTTACTTAGTAGTCTATCTTACCGTTGAGATATCCTTCCACATCAAACTTCTTATCATCTTCCCCCTCTTCTTTATATTCAATCACATCATAAATCTCACCCGACATGTCATTAATCTCAGAGAAAATGTCAGTGTCGAAAGTGTCGTAATCCATTTGAAAAAAAGTGTTAGTTAGTGAGGTTTGAGTAAGTGTTACTTAATTTTGGTCTTCGTCCATATGACCAGAGAAAAACCCATCTATAAATCCGTCTTCATAATTACTAGATTGATATCGTGTTGGATTTAACTTAAACACTTTTGCCACAACATAAACAATCGTAAACATAATGGCAGGAGGGAGAAGAATTTGAAGCAAAGTCATAATGTTAGTTAGTGAGAGTTGAGTAAGTGTTACTTAGTCTATAAGTTCTTTCATCATTTCGTTTACTTCTATTCCGTTGATATTAACATCGTCCCACTTACATCCGTCTGGTGTTTCTTTACTACACTCTAAAATCATACTTACCATATGACCATAAGTTCCACCATCCCTGGCAACATCACATGCAAGTTCATACAAACCAGGATCATTTCCGATCCAGAGAGCAACATTCCAGGTCTCCCAATTTGTCCAACCGTTGTAACCTTGCATTTGGTGAATTCCTGATGACTTAACTACAATACACGATTTTGGTGCCAGTGGGGAGATTAGTGGACACCTCTACGACTGGCACATATTCTTGTTAGTTAGTGGGGAAATTCTTACACACAGCATCACATAGACGCGTCACCAATTCATTACTCAATCGATCACTTATAATGCCACTAAGTTCACCATCAACAATTGCGTCGATATCATTCATTAACTGTTCCCGTGCTGATAACATCTCAAGTGTGTCGTTGTTAATCATTTTTGAGGTGAATTTCTTTGACCCTTCTACAATACACGAATTCGATGCCCTGTGCTCATTTAGTGGACGGTACCACGATTGGCACAAGACACCAGTTTAAACTGTGCCGATCCACGAACTGGCACACTAGTACATGTCTGCTGTCTCTTTTATACTAATATCAATATTCTCATCACCTTCTAGTCCCAAGATATCAACCCAATTGATATTCTTTAGGTCTAGATCTTCATAACACTCAATGTCTAATGTAACACTTACAATGCGTTTCTGTGCGTACATGTGTATCTCGTGTGATGTTTGCGTATTATATCATGCGTAATGTTTGTATGCAAGCTCGACGTAATCATGTGTATCTCGTGCATACTCATCATCATCGTATGCATCTAGTTGCATATCTAGTGATGTATTATGCATGTATGTCTCACACATCTCGTCGAGATCGTATACATTATGATCATTGCTTAATGATGTATAGTCGAGATTGTGATCGTAGTAATACATGGGTCTCGTCGAGATTTGTATGTTACTTGTATATTATACTGTTATCTCGTCTAGATGTCAAGTGTTGTCTCGACGAGATCCATAAGCATTATTTATAAGTCTCGACGATAAAAATGTGTGGATCTCAGGATTTTTATGTGGGGGGTCTTGACAAAATACTCTCGGTGTGCTATGCTCGCAGGTAAAGGTCACAAGTCTCAGAAGGTTTATAAGGCATAAGATTTGAGGTTTAGAAGAGTATTAGAAGATAATAATTCACAGGTTTTCCACACAAATAATAGGGTTTATCCACAGAAATACAATACTTTTCCACAACTATGTAAAAAACAGTTTTATATTTATAATCATATTTAAAACCTATTTTTTAATCAATAATGTATCCGTTGTTACCATTAGTTCATTAACATTCACCACTTACCTATTGGACACCGACTCACACCAAACTTCACCTTAGTACCCAGATAACAACCACACTGTCTACATCTATTCTGTCTTACACTATAATAATCACACTTCTTACATATATCCATTCTTTCCTTCTGTTCTTCTTTAGATAGAAGTAACTTACTCTCATTACTAGGTGATAGATCAATTACATTCTTGACTACTTCAAATGTAAACTTTGCTAAATTCTTTCCTTGTTCATTAACAGAAGGAAACTCTTCATCTCTATTCTTCTCTTCCATAATTCATTCCTCCCAGATAAAACCATCCTGTTGCAACATACTTATCTCCTTTCAATACTAATCCTCCTCTATGGCAATGTGTCATACCTGCAGGCCATATAAGTAACTTACCTCTCTCTGGTTGTATTCTTTTCTTATAATACAAGTACTCTGTTTCTCCTCCTTCATAATCATCATTCAAATAGATCATCCATACAAGAGATCTTCGTGCTTCTTGTATACTACTATTCTCATCGTGCCAGACATGATAACCTCCTCCTGCTGGTGTCTTCTGTATCTTTTGTGCCAATGAATAAAATGGTACTGTTTTTAAATGACCAAAGACTTGTGTATACTCTTCTAAACATTCAAACAATACTTCATTCATTTGTTGTGATACAGGACCATTCATACTCGGACTCATATCATGTAAATCTAATGCCCAATCAAACCTACCGGCATTACTATTCTCAAATTGATCATCTTCACAATAAACTGCATCAATATCCTGATAATAATCAAAACCCCTTATAATCTCATTACAATACTCCGTAGAATATACACATGAGTATTCTCCAATGAAATCAGAATACCTTCCCTTTAATTCAATTGATTCCTTCATGTCTTTCAATAAGTTCTTGATATTCTGGATACTTCTCTATTATAACATCTTTTAACTGATTATAATGTTTATTCTTCCATTCCTCATCATTTGATATCCATTTATCTAAAGGACAATCACCCCATGGATCTTTTATCTTATGTGGCAAATAACATCCACATTCCTTACATCCTTCCTCCGGTTCATCAAAGTGCTCACATCCTTCACATATACTCCACCGTTCTTTCTGACAATTCTTTGATGCATGAAATGATTCGTGCATCTCTTGAAGAAAAAACTCATCCATAAATTTAAATATCAATTCATTTAACATCATATTGTTTTTTTATTATATATTAGTGATTGATCCCTTTACAGTATTGTTAGTATAATATAAGACTTTGGCATTTTTTTTCTGAATTGATTTTCCTCCACTTCCTCCTCCAACCACACTCTGTCCCCATGTACCACCAGATTTTCCGGGATTACCACTATTACCTGTCGAACTTCCTCCACTACAACTATTCGTGGATCCCCCTCCTCCAGGATTACCACTTCCTGGACTATTGAAATTACTGAATCCCTGTCCGACTCCTCCACCACCGGCAGCTCCAGCTCCACCTCCACCAATACTAAAATTGATTGGTTTGTAACAATTAATCGACCAATTTGCCGAACACTGATAATTACCTGCCGGATATACACCCATTCCTTTTCTTGCTCCACCTCCACGACAACGATTTCTTATACCAGTTTGATTCGCATTCATCCACCTTGCTCCAGATCCCAGTGCAATGCGACACGACCGACCAGGCATTGCAGATCCTAAATTAGTTCCACTCGTATAAGGATTAGATACACCATACTTATACTGAGTAGCACTACAATTATTAATAGATCCTCCAGGATTTCCGGGATTGCCATTTATTCCTCCTCCTCCACCAGCCCAGATCCTACCATAAGATCGAATCTCAACATCCGATTTCGTATAAGTATTGTTCACATATAATGCATCTCCTCCATTTCCTCCAAGAGCACCACCTTCTCCATAAATTGCACCCGCTTGATCAACCTCTATTTCTAAATTATATAAATTTCCAGTGAATACAAGCGCATCTTTATTAGTTTGATTTGCAAAAATTGTTCCTGTTACATCAAACTTCTTTAAAACATTACGACTTAAGTTTCCATTCCATGTTCCGGTATTATTACTACTATATTGCACTTCTTCATTACTTCCACTCTGAGTGACATTATATCCTGTAATAGTATCTCTTAATGAATCTACCGTCCAGTCATTATTTGTTGAAGTAACACTACTATTTTCTGTTGCATCCGGTATCCTTGGACTAATTGATGATGCATTAGGTCCATTCCAATCAACACTATCACCAGTATTTCTTAAATATGTACTCGCCTTGATATCAGAAGTATTTCCACCAAATTGCGCCTTAATCTGCGAAAATGAAATCGGATTACCCGCACCAGATGTAAAATGTGATGTTTTTGTGACGTTCGTTGCCATGAATATAATGACTTTTTTATATTTATTGTGGAGAATACTTAATTGCAACCGTAAATCGATGACCATTCCGAAATGATGTTGCACGATGTAAAATCCTACCATCAAACATGACTAATCGATTTGGTATTGGAATCACACCATAAATGTTCTCATCCACATAAAATTGTGTCTCCCCTCCTTCTTGTAAATCAAATCTATCATTCGCATAATGTAAAAATGTAACTCCCTCCCCATCAGTATGAAAATATGGATTCTCATTTGGAGCAAAACAATTAATATACATCCGATATAATTTCATATTAGAAAGAAATGAACATTTATCCATTAACTTCTTACGAAATAACTTATATACAAATTCTGTCTCTGGTATGTTATGCACCATTCCAGTCACAATATCATCACCATTATCACTCTCACCATAATGATATGATGCATTTAAACAATAATCCCGAACAATCTTAAATTCTTTATTTTCTAAAAAATTATCATCAAAATTAATTTCCATGTTTTCGATCTCCATATTGTTTGATCCAAATATTAAATGAAATTGATATTCTTGGATTGTTTGGTGTCGGATCCGACTTACTCACATAATGACTCAAATATGGTGGAAACATTAATAAATCACCCTCACGAACATAAGGTGACCATCTACCATTACCATAATAATTTGAATCCATCTCTATTGTATTATATCTTTTTTCCTCAATCGGATCAACAAATATTACTGGTTCATGAACTTCTGAGTCAAATTTTAAATAATGAATACAAGAGAAATGTGATCTTCTTGAGAAAACATCAAAACTTGAATGTGTGTGCTGTTCCTGAAATTCACCTTTTGAATAAACATTTAACCAAATATCATCAAACTCAAATTCAACTGGTTTATCAAAAAACTTTTTTACATAATCATGATAGTACTTGAAAAATATACTATCCTCATGAAAAATAAATGAATTGATTTCATTTATATCAAATGTAGTAAACAGACTGTCAGTTAACCAACCATCAGGAACTTTTAAATTTTTTTTCTTATAAAGATATTCGATTTTATCTAATACATCATCTAAGATTAATCCGTTTTCACGAATATTTGTCTGAAACAAATGTATAGGAAATAATACTTTCTTATAATGATTCATAAATGCTCTTCCGGCTCTTCACATAAGTTAGATCTTTCCATTGATGAGGAAAACAACAAAGCAAAGTATGAATATACTTATGTTTCTCTTCTCTGGTATACTCACAGTTTGGTTTAGGTTTCACTCCTGTCTCAATCGTAATATAGGCACTATCAACAAAGTATACCCATCCCTCATGTATAATACCATGATGATTCCATATTACATAATCATTAACCTTTGGAACATAACTCATGAATACAATATTGCTTCTAATGGATTTAGGTTCTTTTTCATTGCACTATAAGGAGTCGTATCCTTAATTGATACTTCCTTACCTACCTTCTTTGAATTAATCGGTGCATAATACTTTCCCTTCTTTGATGAATAGAATCCCCATATTGATTTGGGTGGTGTATCTCTATAAGAGAAATCTGCATGATTGACTATCCATACTGCATCATACCTTGCACTAAATGATTCAAATGAATAAGAAAAACCTTCGGGTGGTAGATGTGGGAAATCAATCATTGGACTCTTACAACCTTTAATCGTGTTGGATTTGTACCCTCATTTAATTGTACATCATACTGTCTCTTACATTCTTCTCTTGTTAATGGTCCTGTGATATCAACCCAACCCATTGTTTCTTCTTCTTGGAGTTTATATAATTCTTCCATAGAGATTAAGTGCAGAATGCTTCTATTATACCAGATTCATATTCATTTGACAACTCCAACTTAGTCGCAGTAATAATCTTCTCCATAATCAAATGACCATAATTCTTCTGCCACGGATGAAATGATTCCTCATCAGATAACAATTCAAGGGCTTCTGCATCATTCTCTGCAATTAATGTAATTAACCCTCCATATTCTGATGATGGAAATGGCACCCAGTAATCAACAACATACATATACTTTTTCACAAGAACTCCGCAGTAAAGTAATCAACAGTCAGTTCCATCTTTGCAGCAGTGTTTTCAATAAACTGGTCTAATACTTCGGGAGCATCTTCTTTGACTATTGCATACCATGAATACCATAACTCTGGATTTGTCTGTGGTGTCACTGATGTTCTTTTAGAAAGAGGGTTCAACATAAGATTCATAATTGAGTTCAACGTTTGATGTGTCTAAGGTAACATAATAATCATATAACCGATCGTACAATGTATCAATACTACCCGATGATCGATTGATCTGTATCTCATCTCCGTTCTCTACTAATTCAAGTGCCTTGAGTATAATATCTAACTCATGCACATTTAGTTCAATATTAGTCTCAGTCTTCTTCATTCATTAACTCCTGATAATGTTATTGGTTGTGATTTGAAATACAGTCCGGCAATTTGCATCATATCAATTAACTTTGATTGTATCTCCTCTAATTGTTCTGCATCCACATCATCATCCCAAAAATCTACAATCTCAAACTCATCAAAGTTTAATACTAACTGGTCAAATGGAACACGGAATAATTCACCCTCACTACAAACCGTATACATGCAATTGTGCTCCTCAACTGTTAAAAATACACCGGAAAAAGTTAAATCAGTCATTAGAAATCAGGGTAGTACTGCTCGTTGTAGTATGGGTTGCTGTTTATAGTAATATACTTGATAAGTGCTTGCTTACGCTCCTCTTCTGTTGGAGGGACATAGTACATATCCAACCATCCTTGATTGATGCGTTCAAAGAAGTCTGGTTCCCACTCTGCTAATGAGTGTAGTGAGTCAAACCTTTCGGAGATAGTCCACCACCACGTTTCATACCAGTCTCCACCAAATCTAAAACGGATCTTGTCAAGTTGTTCTTCAGTCATTGGAAGTCAAGAGCAAGTTTTTCAAATTGGAGATGGTCATCACAAGAATCATCATCTTGCAAATCAATCATGTCCGTATCTACATGACTAAAAAGTTTATCAAACAAGTCATTCACGAACTCTTGATTCGATTGTTGTTGAGTCATAGTTCTGAAACAGTTTGGAATCACGATGGGACAAAAATAACAAATAAACACTGAGGGCAAATGTAATACAAATGCCACTCAGTACATACTGGGCAACTTTCATCAACCTACTGCCATAGGAGTATACTCTGAACGTGGCATTTTGTCAAGATTGAAACCAGTTACTGTTGCACCATTCGCAATACGTGTGTCCCACTCATTACGTGCCGTCAATGCAGTCACAGTCGAATATGACTTGAGACCATTCGCATTGAAAGTAACACGTTTCTGGAAACGTTTGACTGTGACGATCATTCCTTTGTCTTCATCAGCCTCGGCAATGAATGCCTCAGGAAAGAAATCAACCGTGGTGACGTTGTTAGTGATTTGCATGTGAGGTGGTGTTCCCTTGATTACCTCTGTATTATAAGGCATTGGAGACGTTAGGGAAGTATGCTCTGTGCCACTCCCTCAACTGGTTCACTCAACACCGGCATTTGCCGAAAGTAGAGGAAAATGACCTGTCAATTCTTGATACTTAGCACATAGTGAAGATTCATACTTGTAAAAGGTTTTGGCATTATATGTCATCTCATCTCCCCACACGTTAATAGTTGCCTCAGCAAGTGGTACATCAAATACATACCATTCTACCTTCTTACCGGCACAGAGTGCAGAATACTGTTCCTCGGTAATGTGATAATTTGTGGTTGAACATGTACCGGCAGCTCTTGCTTTGCGTGTGCCGCAATTGTATGACTGATGACGCTTCATCATGCCAGTATATGTTCCACCAATCTTGGCAACTTTGTTATCAATGGCAAGAATGTAGATGCGTTCAGCATATTCTTTGTATTGCACTTCACGTCCCTTAGTTGGAACATACTGAATGGGATTTACGTCAGGATTCTTGATAAAACGTGCTTTTGGTTTGATTTCAGCAGTGCAAGCAAGATAAAATCCATGTTGCTCTGCAAATTGCTTTGCATTAAGTTCATCACTGAGATTAGTATTGTGCTCAGTAAGAGGTGTTGGAAAAACGATCATTTTGTTTTGGGGTGTAATGGAAAGCATTGTGCGTTCCTTTGACTCTTCTAATATACACGGAAACAGTAACCTGTGCCAAGATAGTGGACAGTTTGTTAAAGTGTCACAACCCCATCTCTGCTTTGCGTTCTTTGTATGCTTTTATTACAAGTGACTTACCACCAACATTTGGAGCACCCATATTTGACACATACTTAGACCAATCTATGCTCTCAAAAATATCTCTTACATACGGTTGATTTGCTTTGAACAGATAATGTGTGGTTGTATTCTCTGAAACTTCACTATAATCACATACACGAATCTGTCCCCAGTATTTGAGTGCGAACTCCCAGTATTCTTGGTTCTTAATTTGCTCTCTCACTGCTGGTAACTTAGGAACATTGTCACATGTTAGGAACATATCAAAATCTACATGTTTTGTTGGTGGTCTCTCTCTTATTCTCAGGTCTGGATAACCCTTTGGATTTGTCTTTGACCAAATTTGCATACAACAAGGAACATCATATTGCTCACCATTGAATACAAAACTGTTTTTTGGCAAAAACTGTGTGTAATATAGACCAAATGACCTATCCAACTGAAATTGCACCTTCCAGGAAGTTTGCCACTTAGCAGGAATAATAAATCCAATCAACTCACTGAATGTTGCAGCGTGATTAAAAAATCCTTTTGCAAGTGGATTCATATATCCAGATCCAAAAGGTGGGTTTCCAATTGTTGCAATCCTAATGTTATTTGTCAGGGGGTGGTATCCTGGATCATACTCAAAAAAGTTCTGTTTAGTGATACCTGGACCCTCAGGTGCTAAATCCAAACCAACAGCATCAGCAGGAAGATACTGCAAAATGTTACCACTACCAGCAGAAGGTTCGATAACCATATCATACTGATCTAATGGAAACATTTCATTAATCATATCAACAAATGTCTTTGCAATGTTTGGATGAGTATAAAATTTATCTAATTCTTTTGATTTATTCATACATTAATTATAGCATACATAAACGATTTGCAAATCCAGCGGACAGTTCAATCAACTGGCACACTCTATTCCTCATTTAACCACTGATCATATAACCTTACTTCTTCTTCCCGTGCCTCAATTTCATGTGGTTGATCCCAATAGTCATAATTCTCCACCGGTTCTTGACAATATCTCATTTTTCCATGATGAAACCGCAGAGAACCACCTACCCACTGTGCCAGATGGGTCAGTTCATGAAAAAGAGTTTTTATATACAACTCCTCAGACATACGTGCCTGAAGTTCAATCATAAAATGCCTTGGTCGATAATATCCACCAATTACATCACAATAACCAACAACACCATCACGTTTCAGTCCTTTATGAATAATGTCCACACAAATGCTATGTCGTGGAAAATATTCATTCAAAAACCAAGAGGTAACATCCTCACAGATGATCTTAGAATAACCGTATCCAAAATGGTAGATGCTAGACATGTTCCCCAATGTAAAAACCAGATAAATGATGAGATGAATAAAAGTTTTTCTTTAGCAGTCATGCTGGTGTTACACTCCATTCATCTGTCGGAACCATTGTGTTGATAATGTGCTCAACATTTTTGATTCCATAAACTACAACTTGCTGAGTTGAAGTATAACCATTTTTCTTCTCACGTTTCCATGAGACAATCCATCGATCAGATGATGCTTTCATTGTTCAGTCTCAGAATCTTTTTCTTTACAAGTACAGACTTCAATCAGTGATCCTAATTTGTTCAGTAAATTCTGATTTAATTCAGGATAATCAGCATCTCCTTTACCCAGAAGGTAGACAAGATGCTTTATCTCATTCTTTGTTAGATTTACAATCATCCGTCACACCATCCCATAACTTCACAGCCTTCATCACTTAACATTTCTTCCTTAATACCATTTGCCTTACATACTTCCCAGTCTTCATAAGTGCAATCACGGAGATACTTTCCATCCTTATCATGCACTGAGGCATATTGTTGAATAGGAAGATCCCACTTTAATCCCATCTCTTTGTATTCAGCGTAATACTCATCATCCCAAATATCCCAGTCAATGAGTTCTACATCCATACCTTTCTCTAATCCATACTTATCCACACATTCATCAGTCAACCACAAATAACCAGAGTGATTCTGATCCCAATTGTAATACTCACCATCAACCTCATCCAACATATCAAGGTCAGATTGGTCCGTGAGATCGTATTCGTGTGTCATAATAGTTTGATGTTTAATAAAAAGATTTAGGAATAATCAAGCACCCTGATAGTATGCATTACGGTAGAGATAACCACCTGCCCAATCACAGTTCTCTAACACAAACTCACGTTCTTGGATGATCAACAGATTGAAACGAACACCTTTTGCTGGTGCTTTGATTGATGCTGCTTTGTATACTTCACCAGTCTTCTTATCAATGAAGGCATGAACTGATTCAATCTGACCATCTATACACTGCATCACTTTATGATACTTACGACCAGAAATCAGTGCATAAGAATAGTTGCGACCATTTGGATGCTGACGTTGATGTGATTGCTGGAGAGCATCACAAAGCATCATACCATACTTGGTGACATTCAACTGAATGGTGTTCTGAG
>OJDU01000218.1_pt1 | contig 12912 bp, 12 predicted proteins | sample 1592771 | NCBI WGS metagenome assembly OJDU01 (sample SAMN05416864, study PRJEB24817) | seawater metagenome | isolation source: Sea water | place: Canada:Atlantic | collected 2013-11 | reverse complement strand
GAGATGTAGAGAGGTCTCGTGGGCTCGGAGATGTGTATAAGAGACAGCCATTGATACTTTTTGCATACAAGCCTGCTTTATGAGCATGTTTTTCAAAAGCAGCTGTGTTGTAGTAACCAGGAGAACCTGGTCTTCCTTCTGTTGCAGGTTTATCAAAGAAAACTCCAATTGTAGCCGCGTCTGAGCCAAAAGCACTTGTTATTCTTGATGCCAATCCAAAACCTGTAGAGGAGCCAATTACCAATACTTTTTTTGCGCCATCAATTTTTCCTTTTGATTTTACATATTCAATTTGATCAATTATATTTTGTGCACAACCAACAGGATGTGATGTTAAGCAAATAAAGCCTCTTGTTCTTGGTTCTATTATCATTTTTGATTGTGTTAATTACTTTCTAAAAAAGTTAACCCCTCTTTTAGTTAATTGTTTTAATTTATTTAGACTTTAAAAAAGAATTGACATTCTCTTCTATTCTTTGTAATACATTTTCTGTTGAAGCTTTTACAAAAGTTTCTCCTGTAATTTGTTCATACAATTCTATGTATCTATTTGAAATTTCTATGATTTTTTCATCAGACATTTCTGGTATCTGCTGGCCTTCTTTCCCTTGAAAACCGTTTTCAATCAACCACTGGCGTACAAATTCTTTAGATAATTGTTTTTGAGGTTCATTATTATCTTGTCTTTCTTGATAACCATCAGCATAAAAATAACGAGAGGAATCTGGTGTATGAATTTCGTCAATAAGTACAATTTCACCTTTTGCAGTTTTTCCAAATTCATATTTTGTGTCAACTAATATCAAACCGCGTTTTGAAGCGATTTCAGTTCCTCTTTGAAATAATTTTCTTGTATAATCTTCCAAAACCAAGTAATCTTTTTCAGATACTATCCCTTTAGCTAGAATATCTTCTCTAGAAATATCTTCATCATGATCGCCATTTTCAGCTTTTGTAGACGGCGTAATAATTGGTTCTGGAAGTTTACCATTTTCTTTAATTCCCTCTTCCATAGGAACACCACATAAAATTCTTTTTCCAAGTTTATATTCTCTAGCTGCATGACCTGCTAGGTAGCCTCTTATAACCATTTCTACTTTAAAAGGTGAACATAAATGACCAACAGCTACATTTTCATCTGGATTAGCAATTAACCAATTGGGAACTAAATCTTCTGTTTCCTTCATCATTTTAGTAGCAATTTGATTAAGTATTTGCCCCTTATAAGGAATTTGTCTAGGCATGATTACATCAAAAGCTGATAATCTGTCTGAGGCTATCATAACAAGTAATTTATCATCAATATTGTAAACCTCTCTTACCTTGCCCTTGTAGACCTCTTTTTGTTTGGGGAATTGAAAGTTAGTTTCGTTTATGGTATTCATAAAAATTTTTAATAATTGAAAAAAGCAAAAATAGTCAAAGCGTATTAAAATTAATCAGTTTCTATACCTTTATAAGCACTAATAATACTTTTTACTAATCGGTGACGTATTACATCTTTATCATCTAAATATATTTGAGCGATTCCTTCTATATCTTTTAGTGCTAATAATGATTCTTTTAATCCAGAAATTTGTTTTCTTGGAAGGTCTATTTGTCCTGGATCCCCATTTATCACAAACTTCGCATGTTTACCCATTCTGGTCAAAAACATTTTCATTTGGTTGTGAGTAGTATTTTGAGCTTCATCTAAAATTACAAAGGCATTATCTAAAGTTCTTCCTCGCATAAAAGCAAGTGGAGCAATTTGAATTACACCTTTTTCTAAATATGATTCTAGTTTTTCGTGAGGTATCATATCTCTTAAAGCATCATAGAGTGGCTGCATATAGGGATCTAATTTTTCTTTTAAATCTCCGGGAAGAAATCCTAAATTTTCACCTGATTCTACCGCTGGTCTAGTTAAAATAATTCTTCTGACTTCTTTTTCCTTTAAGGCTTTAACGGCCAAAGCTACAGCAGTATACGTTTTTCCAGTTCCTGCTGGTCCTACAGCAAACAACATATCGTTTTTCTGCATCATAGAAACCATTTTCCTTTGATTTTCTGTCTGAGCTTTTATATGCTTACCGTTAACACCATGGACTAAAATATCTTTTGCTTTTGCTCCGCCAGACTTTTCCTCTTTTCCAGTAGAGGTTAAAATTCTTTCAATACTATTCTCATCTAGTTTGTTGTAGCGATTAAAATATTTAATAAGCATACCTAGGCGCTTTTCAAACTCGTTGAGAAGATCAGACGCTCCATAAATCTTAAGTTTTGATCCTCGAGCAACTATTTTAATTTTTGGAAAATATCTTTTTAATTGTTCTATAGTGCTATTATGTGCTCCAAAGAAGTCTTTGGGGTTAATTTCAGTAAGCTCAATGATCCGTTCGTTCAAATGTTTTTAGTTTATTGGTTATTATTAAAATAATACAACTTAAAAATAGTGAATAAATTTTCAGAAATGTTTAGCTTTGTGTGAAATTTTTATGCAACTTTTACACATTTAATTAACAGCTATTTTTAATGTCTATAATTACATTAACTACTGATTTTGGAACAAAAGACCACTTTGTTGGTGCTGTTAAAGGAGCCATCTATTCAGAATTACCTGACGCAAAAATTGTTGATATTACGCATCATATTTCTCCATTTAATATTACTGAAACTGCTTATATTTTAAAAAACTCATATAAAAGCTTTCCTGAGGGAACAATTCATATAATTGGGGTTGATTCTGAATTAAGTGACACTAACAAACACATCGCTTTAGCTATAGATAATCATTATTTCGTTTGTCCAGATAATGGATTAATTTGTATGATTACCAAAGACATTAAACCAACAAAGGTTGTTGAAATTAATATTCACGATAGAATAGAAAGTAGTTTCCCTGTGTTGGATGTTTTTGTTCAAGTGGCTTGTTTTATATCTAGAGGTGGAAATCTAACTGTGATTGGAAAAGAAACATCCTCTTTCAAAGAAATGACAGAAATTCAACCAAAAGTTAGCCAAGATCAGAAAATAATTACAGGAGGAATTATCTACATAGATAATTATGGCAATATTATAAGTAATATCAATAAAAAACTCTTTGTTGAAATAGGGAAAGGAAGAAATTTTAAAATTTCTGCAGCAAAATATACTTTTACAAAAATAGTTAATAAATATAATGAGGTATTGGGTGAAAATAGTTCAGATTCTCGTCAATTTGATGGGAGTAAATTAGCTCTCTTTAACTCAGCGGGATATTTAGAGATTGCTATCTACAGGAGTAATTTAAATACAGTTGGGGGTGCAACTACACTCCTAGGATTGGGTTATAGAGATCCAATAACGATAGAATTTACATAAAGATATGTTGGTGAGAGGTGTAAAAATGAGTTTTCATAAAAAACCCTTGGTTACTTTCCTATCTAATTTTGGTAATAGAAGAGAAAAAGGTTTTTAGAATAATAGAATATTCAAACTAAAAAAATAAAATTCATAACAATGCTAGCCATATTAAAAAAAGAATTCAATTCATTTTTTGCCACTTCAATTGCCTATCTGGTCATTGGAGTTTTCTTATTGGTTAACGGGTTGTATTTATGGGTTTTTAATGATGGATTAAATATTTTAAACGCCGGTTTTGCAGACCTAAATAGTTTTTTCTATTTCACACCATGGTTATTATTATTTTTAGTGCCTGCGATTACCATGAAAACATTTTCAGATGAATTCCAGACAGGAACCATCGAAATTTTAAAGACTAAACCTATTACAAATTTTCAGATTGTCTTGGGAAAATTTTTCGCAGTTGTATTATTAATTATGATTGCTATCATTCCTACCTTTACTTATGTATACTCAATAAATCAATTAGGAAACCCAATCGGAAATATTGATTATGGAAGTACTATTGGATCCTATACTGGATTGTTTTTATTAGCTAGCTCGTTCGCTTCTATAGGAATTTTCACCTCCTCCGTTTCAAAAAATCAAATTGCTGCTTTCTTAACTGGAGCTTTAATAACCTTCTTTTTCTACTTTGGTTTTGATGCCGTTGCAGATTCATTAGGGAATTCATCTTACAGCATAAAATTATTTGGAATGAATGCACACTTTAAGAGCATTAGTAGAGGCGTAATTGATTCAAGAGATGTCTTATACTTTATGAGCATAATTATTTTCTTTTTATTCATAACCAAACAAAAGTTAATGAATGAATAAAAGATTAAAACATATTTTAATTGTAGCCGTAGTATTAATTTTACTTAATATTATGAATCAAGGGTATTATACCAGAATTGATTTAACCAAAGACAACAGGTATACCATAGCTAAAGTTACAGAAGGCCTTATTAACAAGATTGACAAACAACTCCTTATCAAAGTATATTTAGAGGGTGATTTCCCTTCAGAATTTAAACGCTTACAAATCGAAACTAGACAGTTTTTGGAGGAATTAAGCGCTAAAAACTCACAAATTAAAATTCAGTTTATACGTCCAGACAATCAAAGAGAAAAATTAATTAACGCAGGAATGATTCCAAGCCAACTAACTGTAAAAGAGAATGGTAAACTATCTAATGCCATTATTTTTCCTTGGGCAGAAATTTTATATAAAAATAAAACAAGTAAGGTTTCTCTTTTACCAAATGGCACATCACAATCTCAAGAAGATCAGCTAGAAAAGGCTATTGAAAATTTAGAATTTTCTTTTAGTAATGCCTTCTATAAACTTCAAAAAGAAAAAGAAAAAAAAATAGCTATTCTCTCAGGAAATGGTGAATTATCTGATATCCAATTATATTCCTTTTTAAGTGAGGTGAAAAAAAAATACCGATTAGCAAAATTTACCTTAGATTCTGTAACCACAAACCCTAAAAAAACGTTACTTGATCTTCAACAATTTGACCTTGCCATCATAGCAAAACCCACACAAGCATTTACAGAAAACGAAAAGTTAGTCTTAGATCAATATATCATAAATGGTGGAAAAACACTTTGGATGATAGAAAATGTTCAAGCAGACACAGATAGCTTGTATACAAATGGTAGTATGCTGGCGTATCCCAGAGATCTAAATTTAACTGACTTTTTCTTTGCTTATGGATTACGAGTGAATGCTACTTTACTCCAAGATTTATATGCTGCAAAAATACCTTTGGCCACAGGAAACCTTGGAAATAAACCACAATTTCAAAATTTATCCTGGTTTTACCACCCTTTGGTGTTAGGAAATCCGAATCATGCCATATCGAAGAATATTCTCCCTGTTAGATTACGATTTGCAAATCAAATAGATACGCTACAAAACAATCTAAAAAAGACGCCTTTACTAATGAGTTCAATGTTAACAAAAAAAGTAGGAACTCCTGCTATTATAGAACTTAACAGTATAGCTAAGGAACCTAAAGAGGAAGAATATTCAACTGGTTTTCAAATTACTGGACTTCTGACAGAAGGTGTGTTTAACTCAATGTATACTAACAGAGTTAAACCCTTTAATATAGATAATTTCAGAAAAAAGAGTCTCTACAATAAAATGGTAGTTATTTCTGATGGAGATATTGGAAGAAATCAACTACAAAAAGGAAAACCTTTTGACTTAGCTAGAGATAAATGGACAGATGAACAATTTGGAAACAAAGAATTTTTATTAAATGCAGTAGATTACTTGCTAGATGATAACGGCTTAATTGAATTAAGAAATAAAAATATCCAAATTAATTTGTTGGATAAGAAAAGAGCTTACCAAGAAAAAACGTATTGGCAATTTATTAATATAACATTGCCTCTTTTGATTTTAATAACTTTTGGATTTATCTTTCATTATTTAAGAAAAAGAAAATATTCTTAAATATCCAATAAATTATCATGTATAAATTGATAATTCAAATCTTGCTGTAGCTTTTTTGAACTTATTATTTTATATTTCAACTGTGAATTTTCTTCAAATATTGGATTCTCAAAGTTTAGACTTTTTCTCGCATTTGTGTAAAAATCTCTTCTGGTAGGGTGATCATTAGAACACGCATTAAACGTTCTACCCCAACAACCTTGATCAAGTATTTCATGAATAATTTCAATACAATCTTCTAGATGTATCATATTCACAAAACCATTTGGCTGTGGTATTGTTTTGCCATTTTTAAACCAACTTCCTGGATGCCTGCCAGGACCAAATAAGCCAGCAAAACGAATAATTGTTGTTTCAAAAAAAGTATTATTTCTAAAAAGATTTTCAATTTTTGAGAGAGGTGTATTCATTGTTACAGTCTCTTCAGTAACTATAGAATTTAATACTGGATAAACTGAAGTGGAGCTAATAAAAATAACTTTTTGAATCGATGACATGTTAATTTGTTCAATGAATCGCTCATATGCATCTATATCTTTTGAAGTTATAGCTATCAAAAGAATATCTGATGCTAAGAATAAATCAAATTCTTCAAATTCTGTAATATCTAACAAAAAAGATTCAATATTCAAAGCCTCTAATTCATTAATTTTTATTTCAGATGTTGTAGATCCCTTTACTAAAAAACCATCATTCATTAATGAAACTGCCATGGGTTTCCCTAACCAACCACATCCAAGTATGCTAACATTCTTCATCGCAACAATTTTCATGCTTTACAAATTTGCAACTCACTACAGCTAGTATTGCCCCTATAATTGGAGCTAATATATACAACCAAAGTCCTTTAATATTTCCAGAAACAATATTTGGAGCTAGTGAACGGGCAGGATTCATTGATGCATTAGTGATGGGGCCGGCAAAAAGTGCTTCCAATAGAACTACAGACCCAATAGCTATCCCAGCCATCATTCCTACCTCTTTACTTCCTGTGGAAACATTAATAATAACAACCATTAGAAAAAATGTGAGAATTAATTCTAATACAAAAGCTCTCCATACATCAACAGTAGGAATCGTTGCTCCTAAAAGTTCACTTTTGGGAAATAACCACATCAATAATAAACTTGCTGCAAAAGCACCTGCTACTTGAAAAAATATATACTTGGGAACTTCTTTCCAAGAAAATTTCTTAGCATAGGCAAAAGCAATAGATACTGCTGGATTAAAATGGGCTCCAGATATTTCACCAAAAGCATAAATCATGGCCATTACGATTAAACCCCAAGTGATTCCTATTCCTACATGGGTTACATCCCCTCCTGTAATCTCATTGATAGTCATGGCACCAGTTCCACAAAAGATCATCGCAAAGGTTCCAATAAATTCGGCTACATAATTTTTCATTTACATTCGTTTTTATCAAATTTGATATTTATTATGCAAAGATACATTTGTTTAGGTTACCTATTCATTAAGTTTTATCTTGCTAGTTCATTTTTATAAGCCAAAAATCATGAAAATAAATTTCTTATTAATTATTTGCTTTTTAGTTGTCAGTTGCACAACTTCTGAGACAAGTACAAGCTCTTTGAATGAACAAGAACGATGGAATCAAAGAGCTGAAAATACTGAAATCATTAGAGATGATTTTGGAATTCCTCATATTTATGGTAAAACTGATGCCGATGCGGTATTTGGAATGTTGTACGCACAATGTGAAGATGATTTCAATCGTGTAGAACGAAATTACATCTGGGCAATAGGTCGTTTGGCTGAAGTTGAGGGAGAAAAAGCCTTGTATAGCGATGTAAGAGCCAATCTCTACATGACCCAAGAAGAAGCAATTTTAAATTATGAGAATAGTCCTAAGTGGCTTCAAGAACTTTGTATTGCATTTGCAGATGGTATTAACTTTTATTTAAAAAATCATCCAGAAGTAACTCCTAAATTAATTACTCATTTTGAACCGTGGATGCCCATGTATTTTAGCGAAGGGTCAATTGGAGGTGATATTGAAAGGGTCTCTACAAAGAAAATAAGAGATTTTTATGGCCCTCAAACAAATTCAAAAAAATTGGCAATTTCTGATGGCTTAATCCGCTTGAAAGATGACGAACCAAGGGGTTCTAATGGTTTTGCTATTGGTGGAAAAAAAACAGCTTCTGGAAATGCCATGTTATTAATAAATCCTCATACCTCTTTTTTCTTCAGAGGAGAGTCTCATGTTGTTAGTGAGGAAGGTTTAAATGCATACGGAGCTACAACCTGGGGTCAATTTTTCATCTATCAAGGGTTTAACGAAAAAACTGGATGGATGCATACCTCTACAGGAACAGACATCATTGATGAGTTTAAAGAAACTATTGTAAAAACCAATGGTAAATCACACTATAAATATGGAGAAAAAATGCTTCCTGTTGATTCTATTCAAGTCTCATTAAATTATGCTACAACTACAGGAACCTCTTCAAAAGACTTTACTTTATTCAGAACACATCACGGACCAATTACCCATGCTGAGGGGAATCATTGGATATCAACTGCCTTAATGTGGAGTCCTATAAAGGCATTGAAACAATCATTTACAAGAACAAAAAAATCAAATCATAATGAATTTCATGAAATGATGGATATCAGAACAAATTCGTCAAACAATACTGTTTATGCAGATGCAGACGGAACCATCGCCTACTATCATGGAAATTTCATTCCTGTGAGAGATGAAAAATTTGATTATACAAAACCAGTAGATGGAAGTAATCCAGCTACAGATTGGAATGGATTACATAAGTTAGAGGAAAATATTTTTGTGAAAAATCCTCCAACACATTGGATACAAAACTGTAACTCTACACCATTTAGCTCTGCAGCAGAATACAGTCCGAAAAAAGAGGATTACCCTGAATATATGTCTTCATTTCCAGAAAACTTTAGAGGTATCCATGCAATTCCTCTATTAAAAAAAGCAGAGAATCTTACTTTAACTTCTTTAATTAAATTGGCATATGATCCCTATTTACCGGGAGCAGAAAAACTTATCTCAGGATTAATTGAAGCTGCAAAAAAAACACCCTCAAAATCTAAAGATGTTAAAGATGCTATAAAGATGTTGAAAAAATGGGATTCTAAAGTATCGATCAGTTCAATTGAAATGACCTTAGCGCAATTTTACATTAATTCATACTATGAATCAGGTAAAATTCCAACCATGACCTATGGAAAAAGAACCTCAAGACTAGCTCGTTTTGAATATATGAGTGTAGAATCGCCTCCAGAGGAACGTATGGCTATTTTTGAAAAAAGCTTACAAAAATTAAGAGATGATTTTGGCTCATGGAAAACTCCTTGGGGAGAATTTAATAGATACCAGAGAAATGATGGGAAGATTATTCAAAATTTTGATGATACTAAAAAAAGTTTACCTGTAGGAATGGCATCTGGAACATGGGGTGCTTTAGCTTCATATGGTACACAATTTGGAAAAAGTACTAAACGACAGTATGGAACTTCTGGAAATAGTTTTGTTGCCGTTGTTGAATTTGGAGAGAAAGTAACTGCCAAAACAATTTTGGCTGGAGGTCAAAGTGGAGATCCAAATTCACCTCATTTTGATGATCAAACAATACCCTATATAAAAGCTAAATTTAAAGACGTAGCCTATTACAGAGAAGATGTTTTAAAGCGCGCAAAAAAAATCTATAACCCTGGAAAAGAAAAATAAATTGCGTTATTAACAACTTAAAATAATTGTATTTTTACTTTTTAAAACTTTAAATTAATTATGAAAAAAAATTTTATTACAAAAACTACCCTAATAGCTTTAATAATATCAATATCGCTATTATCTAGTTGTGACAATGTATCTTCTTCTATTGAAATAGAAAAAAAACCGACAACTAAATTAAAAATTACCACGCCTCAACCTAGTCCAAAAGCAACAGTAGAGCAACGAGTTGGTTTAACGGATATATCTATAGAATACTCAAGGCCGGGAGTTAGAGGAAGAACTATTTTTGGAGATTTAGTTCCATTCGGAAAAACATGGAGAACAGGTGCTAATTCAAATACCAAAGTTACCTTTAGTTCTGATGTTTCTATTGACGGCCAAACACTAAATGCAGGTTCTTATGGACTATATACTGTTCCAAACGAAAATTCTTGGGAAGTCATGTTTTATTCTGAGTCTGATAATAGCGGAGTTCCTAGAGATTGGGACGATACCAAGGTTGTTGCAAAGACTAGTGTAGAAGTATACTCAATGCCAATGAATGTTGAGACATTTACCATTACTTTTGACGATGTTTCTGGTACTTCAGCAACATTAGGGATTCTTTGGGAAAAAACATATGTTGGTATAAAGCTTGAAGTTCCAACAGATAAATTGGTTTCTGAAACTATAGATGCAGTTATGGCTGCAAGCCCTGAAGCTGGAGATTATTATAATGCCGCTATCTATTATAGACAACAAGACTTAGACATCAAAAAAGCAAATGAATGGATGGAAAAAGCAATGTCTTTGACTGAAAATCCTGCATTTTGGCAATTGAGACAACAGTCTTTAATTTATGCAAAAATGGGTGAAACAGAAAAGGCGATAGCAGTTGCTGAAAAATCTTTAGAGCTCTCTAAAGAAGCTGGAAATGAAGCTTATATTAAGATGAATACAGAATCTCTAAGTGAATGGAGGGCTAAATAAAAAAGCTGTATTTACGTTTTAAAATAAAAAAGGAGTAAGAAGAGTAGCTATATACTCACTTACTCCTTTTTACATTTTATATTCTTTAAAGTATTATACATCTATTTTTATGATCTGTTTCTCAAATCTATTCTCATTGTATGCATCGTTGCTTGCATACCAACTTTTTCATAAGCCTTTATTGCAGCATTGTTTGAAGGATACACCTCTAATCTTACTTCATAAATACCTCTAGATAAAGACCAATCATACAAATAATTCATAATCGTTTTATTAACTCCTTTTCCTCTGTAATCTTCTTTTGTAAACATAAACCCTAAGTAGGAAAATTGATCGAACTGAAAACAATCTCTAGCTTGCTTTATACGTGCATATCCACATCCTGCAATAACACCATTAATTTCAGCAATAACAAGTTCTACCTTTAAATCACTAATAAGGTTTGGAATATCATAATAATACGTTTTGGATGCCTTTAGGGTTTTATCCATAGGCCTTTCGGCATGTAAAACTCCTTGCTCAAATTCATATAAAATTGACAAATCTTCTGTAGTTGCTTTTCTAATGGTTATCATAAATGAAGATAAATTAATAATTTAAATTGATTTGTTTTCTTATTTTATCTAGTGTAGCAATTAAATCTTTAGAAAAAGAAAAACTCATGAGCTCACTTTCTGTTTTATGATCTCTAAGCAATTGATTGAAGTGCTCAATTTCAAAATTATAACCAAAAGTATTAGTGCTAAAATCTATGTGTTCTTCCGAACCGTTTTGAAACAAAGTAACTGATGTAGGTTGATGAAATCTGGTGTTTAATTTTACCACTCCATGTTCACAAGTAAAAATTGCTTCGGATGGAGTTTCTTCTAAAAAAGTACTTTTCAAAATTGCCTTAGCATTATTATACTCAAAAACAATGCTACAAGCTGAATCTGCACCGTTTTCAAAAAAAGTTGCATCGGCTTCTATGGTTTTTGGAACCCCCAATGAAGATAGGGCTACAAATACAGGATAAATGCCAATATCTAATAAACTACCTCCTCCTAGCTCTTTTCTTAGAACTCTACTATCTAAACTGTGAGTTGATTGAAATCCGAAATCGGCCTCTAAAAGGAGTACTTTACCAAAAACTTCATTCTTTATAAAATTTATAACATATTGATAATGGGGCAAAAATAAAGTCCATAGAGCTTCCATTAAAAGAGTCTTATTTTCTTTTGCTACAGCAATCATTTCTGTAACTTCTTTTAAATTCATTGCAAAAGGTTTCTCACATAAAACAGCTTTTTTATGCTGTAAACAGAGGATTGTATGTTCTTTGTGAAAACTATGCGGTGTGGCAATATATATTGCATCTATTGCTGGATCTTTTACTAGTAGTTCATAAGAATCATAACTATTAGAAACTTGAAACTCTTTTGCAAAAGAAGTTGCTTTTTCTCTACTTCTAGAAGCTACAGCATTCAATTCTGCTCCTTCAACTGTTGCCAGGTCTTGCGAAAACTTATGGGCAATATGACCTAAACCTAGTATTCCCCAACGAATGATCTTAGTTTCTTGTTTGTTCATCTCCTTTAGATAATAATGAGACTCATAATTTTATGAATTGATAGATGATTTTTTCTCAATACTTAGTACTCCTATTAAGATAAATAAAAGCATTAAAACTAGCACATGATACAAGGTTAATTTTAAGTAAACAACATCATACACTACTTTAATAAGCGCAATTGATATTAAAACCAATACTACTCTTACATGCAAACGATTGGATTTAAATGAAAACATTAATGCTGTGAAAATAACCAAAATACAACCCACAAAATTTAACCATAAATAACTAATTACAGGTTCTAAACCTAGATTTTCAGGTTCATATATTCCAAAATAATAAATTAATAAAATGAGTGTCTGAGTAATTATTGCAGCAACAAAAACTGCGTTTCCTTGTACCTTTTTAAAGAAGAATGCCAATAAAAAAATACCCAATACATTTCCATAAAATACTGACCCAATGATATTTACTAATTGAATTAAATTGTCAAATAAGTTGGCAACACAGGCAATTAAGATGGCCAATATACCCCACCCTAAGGTCAACCATTTTGAAGCTTTTACATAATGAGTCTCATCTCTTCCTCTTACAATATTTCTCTTATAAACATCTATAGTTGTTGTTGAGGCTAAAGCGTTTAATTCGGAGGCAGTTGAAGACATTGCTGCGGCTAAAATAACCGCTAGAAGTAATCCTATGATTCCTTTTGGAAGGTTATTTACAATGAAATGTATAAACACATAATCTTTATCATTTGCTTGAATTTTATCACCTGAAGTTGTGCTGTCTCTTATACACATCTCCGAGCCCACGAGACCTCTCTAC
>OJDU01000212.1_pt1 | contig 13036 bp, 18 predicted proteins | sample 1592771 | NCBI WGS metagenome assembly OJDU01 (sample SAMN05416864, study PRJEB24817) | seawater metagenome | isolation source: Sea water | place: Canada:Atlantic | collected 2013-11 | reverse complement strand
AGACAACACCAGTATGAATTACCTTATTTAGAGAAAACTCTTGAAAGGGATTTAGATTATACTATAATATGGTATAAGAAAAATAAAAACTGGTGGGATGAGAACATTACTGATTGACGGAAATAATTTGCTATATAGGACCTTTTGGGCTGCTAACTATAAAGCAAAAAATCAAGACCCAGGAAATATAGCTGCTACATATATATTTCTTAGAACCCTTAAATCATACGCGGATAAGTTTTCCCCGTGGGATAAAATTTATTGCGTTTGGGATAAGAGACTAGCTTACCCAGAAAGTAATTTCCGAGCTGAGATTTGCGATACTGAATATAAAGGTGGTCGAGGAGACGAAAAATTTAAAAACGTTTTTGATAGCTTAGAAAAAATTCTACCTCTAATTGAAGACCTAGGTATATATAATTTTTATCCGCATCGTATGGAAGCAGATGATGCAATATCTTGGCTTTCTGAAATTGTTGAAGGAGAAAAAATTATTATTACGACTGATAAAGACATGCTTCAGTTAATCAGCGAGGATATTTCAGTATACAATACTAATACTAAGAGTATCATAAATCTCCAAAATTTTGAAGAAGTAACTGATATTGATAACCCTAAAAACTATCTAATGTTTAGATGCTTTACTGGAGATAAATCTGATAACATACCAGGTATTCCTAAAGTTGGCATAAAAACATACCTCAAGCTCACAAAAGACTGGGATTACAATCTTGATAATGTTAACATCAACAAAGATCAGAGAGCTATTGTGGAGAGAAATAAACGTTTAATGGATTTAAAATATGGATTTAATTATTATGAAGAAGAGACTATAACTTATAGGGCTCAATATTATAATAATCAAAACAAGATAGAACCAAACTATGACAGCTTTACTACTAAGTGTGAAGAAGAAGGTCTTAAATCTATATGTGAAAATATACAACAATGGAAGCATACCTTCTCACCAAAGAAGAATAATATTTTAAATATCATAAATAACATTAAAGAAAGATATTGCAAAGATGAACATCAATCAACCTAAAACGATACAATCCCCGTGGTCTGGAGCTACAGTAAGACCTCAAATTAGAGAAACCAGAGTAGGTAACGAAATAAGAGTAGAAGCGTACTACACTTGCCCTTCTACTGGTAGGTTCATTACTAAGATAGTGGTAGAAACAAGAAAAGTAGATGCTGGATCAGGTAATACCCGATAGCTATATCATAGAAAAATTCTATGAGAACGCTGGATACCCACGTTATAAAAAAACCACCAACATTTATGAAGGTGGTTGTCCTTTGTGTAGAGAAGGTAAGTCATGGGGTAGGAAAAGACGTCTTTACTATATTGTAAAGGATAGTTCTATCTTCTGTCATAACTGTGGGTGGTCTGGTAGTCCCTTAAAGTGGATTGCAGAAGTTGAAGGTATAAATCAATTCCAGGTTATTAAAGAAGCAAAAAACGCTGATCATACGTTTATACCTAAAGATGTAGAGATCGAGAAAGATAATAATACAGATACTCTTCCTGGTGACTGTATAAACCTATCAGACAAAGCTCAGACAGCGTTTTACTCAAGAGATGATAAAGTCACTAGTGCTTTAGATTACATTAAAGAGAGACGTTTAGATACAGCGATAAATAGACCTAAGACTATATGGTATTGTAAGGATGACTATATACATAAAGATAGAGTTATTATACCGTTTTATAGTGGTAGAGATATAATTTTTTATCAAAGCAGAAAGCTATTCGAAAAAGACAACAAACCAAAATATCTGTCTAAATTAAACGCAGAAAAGTCAGTATTTAACTTTGATAATATTACATCAGATCTTGATACAATATTTATTTTTGAAGGACCTATAGATTCATTCTTTGTAAAAAACGGGGTCGCTGTTGGCGGTATTCAGAGTACATCTAAAAATACCTTTACTGAATTACAGCAATCTCAAATTAACGAGTGCGCATTTTATAAAAAAGTGTGGGTGCTTGATAATCAACATATAGATGATTCCGCTAAGAAGAAAACAGAAATTCTATTAAAAGAAGGTCATACATGTTTTATATGGCCTAGAAAATTAAAAATCTTCAAAGACTTTAATGATATATGTATTAAAGGTGGGCGAGATGAAATCACCTCGCCCTTTATTATGAGTAATAGTTACAAGGGAGTTGAAGGCCTTGTTAAGTTAAACTTACTTTAACGTCCTCTTCTACTGCGCCTATCAGCTAATCTCTGAGCCCTTCTTGTTTGTATATCTGTATTACATGAATCTGTCACGCATACATTAGATTCAGGTTCGGTTGTACCTAGTCCGATATTACCAGTGGTTTCAATTGTTATACATGTTGTTTCTGTGCAACAATCCGTATATGATTTGCTACTCTTTCTGGAGCTGCTCGGTGAACTCTGGCAACTACATTGGTTGCACGATTGATTTGAATTTCCCATAGTATTAATTATTTATGTTTTTCTGTGTATAAATTCTTTAATTGCTCATTTAATGATGCTAATCTCTCTGCAATATCTAAAATATTTGCTTTAGTTGCATCGCTTACATCATCAAATAAAGTACCTACTTTAGCTTCAGCTTTAAGCCTCCCCATAACACTTCCATTCTCACCATTTAGGTATGTTTTGAATCCTTCTATTGTAGTTACCCAGCCTTTTAAGGTTTCTAGATCAGCTTGGTAGTCTACATTAGGTTCATTTACTTCTTCAAAATCCCCTGATGTTCCAGGGTTATCTAATGAATTATCAAAGGATGCTGCATCATCTTCTGGACCTGCGTTTAAGGCGTCTACATCTTCTCGCTCTTTTAATAAAGAAAAAAACTTTTTTTCGAACTTACTCATATAAATATTTATTATGAATGACATACTTTTCGAGGATTTATATACATATACTAACAAGTATTATAAAGATGTTGCTGCTCGTAGTGCTAGACCCATCACTAAAACATTAGCAGATATAGCTAAAAACAGTCCAGAAGAGTATAATAAACAAACATCTAACATGATCCCTTACCCAGGTGAAGCTTTAATAACTACCCTTGGTACAGCATACGCTAAGCTTAGTGATGCTCATCAATTAACTCTAGAGTTATATGATAACCCATCTACAAACTACAGTGACGAAACTAAAAAGAAAGTAAATTTAAAGTTGCAAAAAGCTATGAAGATCATAAAATCTATATCGAAAGATCTAGATAATAATGATACAAATTCTTAAAAGTATACTAGTAGTAGCTATAGTGAGTAGTACAATTGCTTACATAGGCTCTAAAACTACTACAGAACCGTTTGCAACCTTTTTTATAGTTTCTACAATTTTACAGTTTCTATTCTTCTATTTTTATAATAGTATTATAACATATGTTACAAGAATGAAACTAGAGAAAGAAAATCTAGAAGCAATAAAATTAATTAATACTAATAATGTACTAATTAATTGCGAAGCGTGTAAGAAATTGAATACAGTAAGAGTAGATCTCACTACCTCAAACGAGTTCGAATGCACGCATTGCAAAGCAGCAAACATTCTTAATATAGAATATAAGACTATTGTAAAAACTAAAATACCAAAAAATGAGCTACCTAACAAATGAAGAAGAAGCACGATGGATGTGCTTATTTGATGCTGTGAATTTCATATCTGCAAAAGCGGAGATGATTGGACAAAGAAGTGAAAACTATCTTAAACCACTACCTATAGAAAAGTATATTAAAGAGAGATACCCAGCGATGTTTAAAGATGTCGAGTATGAAAAGCTTCATCAAGAATAATCACCATATACATCATCATTAGTACCATAATTAAAGTAAGAAGATTGCTCAGTATCTAAATCATTAATATAATCCTGTATACTATCTGTAGTTCTACCACTTAGCGCATCATCAGTAATTTGTTCTGAGCTGGATTCTTCTACATCAGTATCAGTATAAGAAAAGTCGTGTCTTCTTGCTTTAATTTTAAATATATAATGGCCTTGGAGTTGATTTATAGTAGCTATACTTTCATCAACTCTTTCGGTGATTTCAAAATATTTACCACGTCGACCGTTTACCCTATCATCACCTAGTTCTGTTAATTGAAAGACATCACCAGCTTTTGGTTCGATACTGTAATTATTATCAGTATCATAGTTACCAGATAATGTTTCCTGAAACGTAGTTATATCTATTAAGGCCTCAACTTCGTCATCTGATGTAAGACCGAATTTAGAAAAGGTAATAGAGTTATCAGTTAGATTCATTACCATAACTAAACTTATACCATCTTTAAATCCCCCTATAGTATTTTCTCCGTAAAATTTATCAGATGCGCTTAATGTAGCATCTCGAGTAAAATATGTTGTACTCGTACCATATTGCGCGATTTGGTCTCTCCACCACGTTTTGTATAGTCTCTCGCGTTCGTTAGTATTATTAGCCTTATTGGTAAATCTACCGGTATTACTGTAATAGTTTACTCCATTAACTTGGTCTGTAATATAGGCGCTCATTGTTTTGTTATCGTATAATTACCATTACTTACAGATATTGTTATACCTGTATTACCTAAATTACGTGGGTTACTATCTGTTAAATCTGTAATCTTGAACAGTCTTAATATTTTAGAGGCGCTTTTTGGTAGTAAATTGAAACTACCTTTATGTAATTTCTTGAGTCTTGTTAGTTCTTGAGGATAATTAGGGTCAGATCTATCATAATCAGCTAATAGATTCTGTTTCTTTCTATAAGACCCTGTTGACCCCTGAAGCTTCATAGGCTTCAATGCTTCAAGAAATGACTTAACGAATAACATATAATTATTTATAAAAAAAGAGCTCCGTTTTGGAGCTCTTTCGCTTTATAACTTTTTTATTAGAATTACTTCTTTACTACTTTTTTAGCAGAGGATGTTAATCCAGAGGGATCATGTCCGGTCTTTTTACCATCTCCTGTAGCTTTGGTACCAACTTCAGATGTCGCACTTGCATCGCCAGTTCCAGATGATTTACCACCTAATGAATCACCAGCTGGTTCAGATGTTTTACCACCACCATCGGAAGGATCAACTCCGGGTTTAGCACCATCACTTGTGTGTTGGTTTTCTTCTTCGAAAGGATCGGAATCTTCTTCATATCCCATGTCCATTTCTTCTGTTTCATCACCCTCTTCTCCACCTTCTTCTTCTCCACCGAGAACATCCATTAGGATTTCATGAAGTTTTGTAGCGAGTTCCTTGTCTAGAGTAATGGTTACATCTCCGTCTTCTTCTCCGCCGAGACCTTCGTCATCAGCGCCATCGATGTCAATGCCGAGTTCCATGTCTTCATCCTCAGCTTCTCCCATTACTTGTTCGAATAATTTATCAAAAATAGATTTATCTTCAGTCATGACTTTAACCTTATTTAAATTATTTATGTTTTTTGATTCCTTTTTTGGTACCTTTTTATCTTTACTTTTATCTTCTGTAGGGTCGACTGGTTCATCTACACCTTCTGAATCTGGACCGTCGCCGATAATCTCTTCTGCTGACTCTTCATCATCAGGTCTTTGGTCAGACTCTGTCTGTAATAATTTATCAATCTTTTGTTTGATCATCTTTTTATACTCCTCTACACTCCCGTAGTTTTTCTTGGCAAATGCCTCATCTGGGTTATCGTGAAGTTTTTTAAGGTCTTCTATATCTTCTTGTTTACCTTCTAACAAGAATTCTTTATTATATAAATTATTAAGTGCTTTATAATCAGCTGCGTCCATATTATTATTTATTGAGATTTGTTTTTTTTACTAGCCTAATAAATAACTATGAAAGTTTTAAATTATGGCAAGTATAGCAGATCAATTCAAAGGACTACCTATCGAAGAACTAATCGTCTCGCCTTTAGTAGGTATAGCAAAAGGACAAGCGAAACTAAACGATGTAACTTGGAAGTATATTCAAGAAGTTGGTTTCGATCAAAAAGACGGAAAATATAAACCAAGATCTCTTGATGTAGAAATTAATAGGTATGTAAAGGTTGAAGGAGCAGATCAACCTGAATTACAGACTCTTCATAGTAAGGTACCACTGTTACCATTAATTCCGCTTCCTTCTCTTGCTGTTACATCTGCAGATATTGAATTCACAATGGAGGTACAGCAACATGACTCTCATACTGATAGCAAAGATACTGAAACTACTGTTGATGTAGACGTTAAGTATAAGTCTTGGTGGGGATTAAGTGTGGAATCTAAACTACATGGTAAAGTATCTACTCACTCGGAAAATACGAGAAAGACAGACAACACCGCAAAGTATGATGTTAAAGTACATGCAGAGCAATTACCTGAAACTGAAGGTATGAAAAAATTAAGTGATAGTCTCATCACAATGATTGAGCCTGTAGTTGCTAATCCAAGTAAGTAATATATTATTATGTTATGAAGTCCGTCTCGTTAGAAAATCTGATAAGGTCAATTAAGCTATCGATAGTTAAGTCGACCGATATACTCGAAAAGAGTCATATACAAAAATTATCAGAGTATTTTAACGAAGACGGTACCCCTGTTTGTAAGACTCTAAAGATTAATAATAAGGATGTTAGTGTACCGCTATATACTTTATTAAATCATCAAACACTAGCCTTAGACGAGATGGAAATGTCGTTTAAGGCTAAAATATTTGACTCTCAAGAAAATAAAGAAACTAGTGAAAAGTACGGACTAGTTGAGCAAATAAAAAAGAACCCATACAACCCCTTTAATACTAATGATATTCAGGTTGATATGAGAAAGACAAAAGAAGATGCAGCTGGCTTCGCTGAGGTAAGGATAAAATTTAAAATTACTGATAAACCAGAAGAAGTTTCTAGAATTGAAGACTTACTTATACAAGATATAAGTTCAAAATGATAGGAACTGGTATACCCTGTCCGTGTTGTGGTTCTTCTCTCAATATAACTATAGATTTTATAATTGAAAATCCTATAGCAGCTTGCCCGACTTGTAACTCTATTATGAAGTTTCCTGTAAAGGATGATCTCTTCAAGCAGTATAAAGAAGCAAAGAAAGAGATAGATAATATTAAGAAATCTATTAATTATTTAAAATAGATACATGCCTAAAAAACAAGAAGATAAATATTATCTAGGTAATAAGAGTTTACCTGCTGCAAATATGGAGTTCGAATGGACTCCTAAAATGGTAAGAGAGTTGAAAAAGACTCGACAGAATATCCTATACTTCGCTGAAAACTTTTTCTTCATTGTAAACCTCGATAAAGGCAAGATGAAGATACCTCTCTATGCGAGTCAAAAGAGAGTATTAAGATCATTGCGCGACAATAGATTTGTTGCTTGTCTAGCATCACGACAGACTGGCAAGACAACGATGATGACAATATATTCGCTATGGATAGCATGCTTTCAAGAAGACCAACGTATACTTGTTGTAGCGAATAAGGAACAAACAGCAATCAATATTTTCTCTCGTATTAGAACTGCCTATGAGATGTTACCTAATTATTTAAAACCTGGTGTTGTAGAATATGGAAAGACTTCTATGAAATTAGCTAATGGTAGTAGTATAGGTATTAGTACAACGAGTTCTGATGCTGGTCGTGGTGATTCTTGTAATGTTCTTATTCTTGATGAGTTGGCATTTATTCCTAATAACTTAGTAGATGCTTTTTGGAAATCTGTTTATCCTATTATTTCCTCTTCTAGAAAATCTAAAATCTTCATAGCCTCTACTCCTAATGGTACTGATAATTTATTTTATAAGCTATACATGGATGGTTTAAATAATAAGAGTAATTGGTACGCAGAGAAGATGATGTGGTATGAAATACCAGGTAGAGATGAAAGATGGAAAAAAGAAACTATACAATCTATAGGAAGTGAAGAAGCTTTCAGACAGGAATTTGATTGTGAGTTTATTGAATCAGGAGATACATTTATTGATGAAGAGTATTTCTTGAAGCTCGAGAGTGAAATACAAGACCCTAAACATATATTTGAAGATGGAGCATATAGAGTATGGGAAGAACCAGATGTAAATTCTATTTATACTATTGGAGTTGATGTCGCTGAAGGGGTAGGTAAAAATAGTTCTGTTATACAAATTTTAGATATTACAGATCTTACAAATATTAAACAAGTTGCAGAGTATTGTAGTAATACAATTAACCCATATGAATTCGCGACTAAGGTACATGATATATGTGAGCATTGGGGTTCTCCTCCTGTTTTAATAGAACGGAATAATAGTGGAGCTCAGGTTGTAGATTTATTATATCAAACTTATAGATACCCTAATATTGTAAGTTATAGTCCCAGAACAGGTAAATTTAAATTTGATAGAATGGGAGTATATGCTCATACTAATACCAAATATAAGGGTGTTATGAATATGAGATATTGGGTCCATGAGTTAAAATGTATTCTGTTTAGAAGTAAAGAGACAATACAAGAACTAAAAGCATTCCAACGTAAACCTAACGGAACGTGGTGCGCAAAGCCTGGCTATGATGATGATAGAGTTATGTCTCTAATATGGGCTTTAATGATCCTTGATAGTGCTTTAGTACAGAGATACTATGATGTTGTAGAATTAGATGATAATGGAAAACCGAGAAATATAATTTTATCTGAATTTGTCCATCAAAACTTTAAAGGTTTTTTAAATGATTATAAAACCGAAAATGCAGCAGATACATGGCAACCACCTAATGTAGTATTTCAAGATATAAATATTAGTGAGGATCCATCTGAGATAGATGATCTTGTTGCACAAGGCTGGGAAGTATTATAATGAATCAATCACCACTTAATAAAAATAGAAACGATAAGTTTATTCTTGTTCTCAATCTACCTGAAGGATTGAAAGAGATAAATGATAATATATCTCGTAACAATAATAGAGTAAATGCTAATAGTTTAGAAATGAGTATATTCGGTACTCTAACACCTTCGTTTGATATTCCTGAGGTTACATTACCATATGGAGCTCAAAGCGTAAAAGTTAGCTCTCATGTAAGACAAGCTCCAGGTAGTTTTGATTTTAATTTTAAAATCGATAATGAGTATAAAAACTATTGGGTAATATATAAGTGGTTGGATTTTTTAAATGATGTTAAAACAGGTAACTTCAATAGTGACAATATAATTGATATAAAAGGCCATTCTTATTTAAATGCATATGCATCTAATATAACTGTTTTTGGTTTAGATGAGTATGAAAATAGGAAAATACAATTTGATTATATTGGAGCATTTCCTACAAACTTGGCAGAGATTACCTGGAACTATAATGATAATAGCGAGATAACCTCTTCAAGTTCATTTAGTTTCACGAAAATGGAAGTTAAATTACTCTAATAATATTATCCTTATATTTACATTTAGGCATATTATATAATATACTATGTAGTTCATCAATAGTAATATTACCAGCTTTATATGATTCAAGCTCTATAGAACCTATCATTTGATTCGTTCTATTTTGAATACTTTTGATATACATAGTAGCTTCAAACATTTGATCGTTATCTCCTGTATCAAACCAAGCATGATTAGATCCTAGTATTGTTAACCCTAGCTCACCTGAATCCATATAATCTCTATTTAGATCTGTAATTTCTAGTTCATTTCTACCTGATGGTTTTAAATTTTTAGCTCTCTCAGGCGCAGTACAATCATAGAAATATAAACCTGTAACAGCAATATCACTAGTAGGTTTAGAAGGCTTCTCTTCAATATCTAATACAACTAAATTGTCAGTACATGTCACAACTCCGTAATCCTGAGGATTACTAACTTTATATCCTACAATTGTAGAGCTTAACTTAGATGTGCCTTTACACAGAGGCTCCCCAACACCTGTAAAAATATTATCTCCTAATATCATTACTACATCTTCATTCCCAATAAACTGCTCTCCTATAATTAATGCTTCAGCAATTCCTCGTGGCTTATCCTGAATTTTATATGTAATATTAAGACCTAGACTAGCTCCATCTCCAAATATATCTAAAAAGGTTCCTACTTGATTTGAAATAATAAGTATGTCCTTTACTCCTAGATTAATTAATGTAGATAACGGGTAATATATTGTTGGTTTATCATATACAGGCAAAATCTGCTTAGATAATACTTTTGTATTTGGATATACTCTCGTACCAGAACCACCAGCTAGAATTATTCCTCTCATATATTTATATTATATCTTATTTCCTATGCATTTCAACTAATAATAAATCCTAACTTTCCATTAAGGGACAATAAATAATTAAAGAAAGTTACAACTATGTCTAGACGAACTATACAATCTCCTGGAATTGAAATCAGAGAAATCGACTTGACACAGAGACCCGCGGCTCCTATTGGAACTAGTGTATTTATACCTGGTTTTTCAAATCAAGGACCAACGGATGAAGTGTTAAATGTTGGTACATTTTCTGATTTTGAAGAAATTTACGGTAAACCTACTAACTCTGCTGAAAGATATTTCTATCACAGTGTCAAGCAGGTATTTAACAGTGATGCTAATGTTTATGTATCCAGATTACCTTATGGTGCTGGAGATGGATTATCAGATGCAAGCAATAAGTACACAGCACTAGTATATCCTGTTGTGGCTCCAACAACTACAGAATTTACATTTTCTGGAAGTGGTACTACTTTAACACTTACTGGTATATCTGATTTAGTGCCTGATACCGGAATGCAAGTAGCAGTAGAATTAATTACTAAAGATAGTAACGGAGATACTAATATCACAACTACCTCCCTAGGAGTTACCGCCGCATCTACAAGCGTTCTATCTGGAAGTGAAATTGCAACAGCATTAAGTTCAGTGTCTGCGCAAACAATCGTTAAAGCTATAGCTTATAGTTCAGATGGTATTAGTCTCAGTGGAGATGCTGCAACCTTATCAGCAGCTGATTATTATATCCTAGGTTCACCGACTTTGGTAGAACTAGATCAAGCTGCTTATAATCAAGCATTAGATGGTAACTTGACATGGTCAAATGATACAGCCGAAGGCCAATCAAAAAACTTCTCAACAGGTCAATTGACTGCAACTGATGCTATTAAAGGAGCTGGTCTAATAGTACTTAATAAGGCTAAGACAACTGTTAATAATAACTTTGAAGGCTATTATGTTGGTCTTATAGATGGTGCGAATATTAATCCTGCAACTAATTTTGATGGTGCAGTTAATCAGTATGTTGCTACCACAGCAGGAAGCAAGAAGCCAGCTGATTTTACTACAGTACCTACTTCAAGGTTAGATTATAGTTTAAGTGCAGCAAGTACTTCTAATGCGAATTCAGTTAGTAGAACATTGGAAGAAATACCTCAATTCAATATTAACGGTGCAGATTTCGTTGATACTATTTCACTTGGTGTATTTAAAGTACGAGTTACGCCATTCTCTAATACAGATCTGAAGTTGAGTTATTTCCTCGCTGAAGGTTATACTGGTTCTCTTAACTCATTTAGAAAAGTACAAAATGCGAACGGCGGAGAAAGAAAGTCATTCTTCTTAGAAGAACAAGACGATGCATCTGCAAACGTTAAAGTTTTAGTTAACCCCTATATCAGTAAACACGCTGGTGACTGGACATCTGCTAATTCTGAAGCTCCTAAGAAGTTTGTTAGAGTACATACTGAAAAAACATATGCTAATGAAACAGCTGAGATCATGGAAGATTTCAGAGATAGTGAATTATCAGCCGCGACCAATTATACTAAAGATACTGGGATCGTTGGATTAGGAGCTTTCGCTGATGTCTCGAATGCATCTAAGAACTTAGGTAGTATTCCAGCTAAGCTTGATAGAATATTCGATATTGCATCTAATGTAGATCAGTTTAATGTTGATGTTTCAATCGAAGCTGGTCTTGGTACTGTTTGGGTAAATCAGAGATATTCAAGTGATACAGTAGTAAAGAATGCTGGAGCTTTCGAAGATACTGCATTCTTAGATTTAGGTAGCCCTACTGCTAATACTGGTTTTTATACTCTCAACGAGAATATGACACCTGCAGGAGATGCTATTTCAATTAGAGACGACTACAGAACTATATTCAATAAGTTCGAGCAGTTCGCAAGAGAAACTCGTAAAGACCATGTATTCATTGCTGATGTATTACGTAATATTGTCGTACAAGGTGACAATGGTAAGATATTGGATGATAAGTCTAAGAACTTCAGTCAACATGTTTATTGGCCGTTCCGACATCAGTTTGGATCAGCTAATAGTAACTTTGCTGTAGTTTATGGTAACTGGATTAAAACATATGATTCAATCTCTGATAAACAGATATGGGTTCCATTCTCTGGTAACGCAGCTGGAATATATGCAAGAAACGATGCTAACTTCGCTCCTTGGTATGCGCCTGCAGGTTATTCAAGAGGTATTGTTACTCAAGCAAATGATATTGCGATTAGTCCAACACAACGTCAAAGAGATCAATTATACAGAGTTGCAATTAACCCTGTAACTCAATTCCCTAATGAAGGTATTATTGTATTTGGTCAAAAGACATTACAACGTAAGCCTACAGCATTCGATCGAGTTAATGTTCGTAGATTGTTCTTGGATCTCGAAAAACGTACAAGAACAACTCTCAAGTCATTCATCTTCGAGCCGAATACATTCTTAACTCGTACAAAGGTTGTTAATACTTTAACACCTATATTTGAGAATTGTAAGCAAACTGAGGGTGTTTATGATTACTTGATTGTATGTGATGAAAGGAATAACACTTCCGATAGAATTGAGAATAATGAATTGATAGTAGATATCTACTTGAAACCAGTTCGTGCTGCAGAGTTTATTCTCGTTAACTTCTACGCTGTTAACAATGATGTTAACTTTGAAGAAATAGTAGGACAGTAAAAAACCCATTCATATAACATTGCAAAGCTCGGCGAAAGCCGAGCTTTTTTTATAAATATTTTAAATGAGTAAGGGCATAGAATACCAAACGAATGACGCGAGTAATGGAATTATAATGGAATTCTATAATCGATTACTTGAGTTTGACACCAC
>OJDU01000209.1_pt1 | contig 13087 bp, 11 predicted proteins | sample 1592771 | NCBI WGS metagenome assembly OJDU01 (sample SAMN05416864, study PRJEB24817) | seawater metagenome | isolation source: Sea water | place: Canada:Atlantic | collected 2013-11 | reverse complement strand
CGAGATGTAGAGAGGTCTCGTGGGCTCGGAGATGTGTATAAGAGACAGAATTCATTCACTACTTTTTTTCCAGTTGATTCACCACCAATAGATTTATTCATAAGTTTTCCACCAAATTTTCTCAAATACCTTTTTCTTTTTCCTTTAACTTTATGTGTACACAAATATTCAATTCTCCTTTTTAAAATAAAAATTAATAATTGTTCTATTTTGAAAGAATCACTTTCTGATAAATTTGAAAATATTATTTCTGATTTTATTTTTCCATTATTTTGGAGAATTTCAAACAATAACTTCATTTTGTGATAATTATTATATTTTTTTTGTCTCGGATTTTCTTAAATTCTGTTATTTTTCCTTTTTGATTTTCAATTATTTTTTGAATTTCTATTATGTGTTGGTCTTTTCGATTTCCACTACCTTTTCCAACATAAAAGATTTCATTATTTAAACTATTTATTAGAATATAAACATAGAATTTTTCATTTTGATTTTCATTGTTAAAAAATGATAATTGAGTTCTCATTATATAGTTTAATCCTTTAGAGATTCAGTTTTTCCGCATTAAGCACAACGTGTTTGTATATGGTTTGTTGCGCGTTTCAAGCAACTATTTTAGTAAATAATTACGGACAAAGAAAGTCCGCGAGGACTTTTGCAAGTAGGCAAGAAGCCAGCAATAAATTATATACGGTGTTGTAAGTAGTTTAATCATTTCCTGAACTTCCATAATAATCCCAACTATTTAAACTAAAACTATCATAATTCATTCTATATTTTTCAATCATTTTATTCTTGTCAAGAAAAATATAACCTATATTAAATAATTCACTTGTTCTTAAGCCACTTGAATTTATATATTCGGTAACTAAACCAACTTTAATTTTTTCAGTAAAATTCAATTTTCGAGAATATTCATTGTCCATTTTTTTAAAATCAGCAACAGATTCAATTTCTTTCAATATTTGTTCATCTGGTTTCAAAATTATTGAGGTTGTTTCAGCTTTATAAACTGGTTTTCCGTTTATGAAAATAACTCCCTTATTTTCCCAGTCATTATCTTGATAGAACAATAAATATTTAGAAATAATAGTAGCATAACTATTTCCTTTATTGTAAAAAAGTAAGTCAACTTTAACTGTATTTGATGAGAAGTCAATTTTTGAATCAATAATACTTACTATTGGATCGTGATTTTTGTAGAATACAGAAAAATATATACTCAGAATTGATATAATTAGTGCTAAAATCGAAATTTTATTCGATAAGTTATATTTTTTCATAGAATTTTCTTCTTTCACTAATTACTTATAACTCGTTATATCAACACCTTTTGTAAGCATATTCCGATCTCATTTACTGGATAACATTATTTTGTTTAATCACCGTAGAGGATTTATAATAGTTAATTTCACGTAAATATATGTTAAATATTTAATGTTTTTTCATACCAATAAACAACTGGGCGTATATGAGAATAACTGGGCGTTATTTGGTATAACTGTCTTAGAAGTGTAGAAAAATTAAGAAATTTTTGAAGTAAATTGTTTTTTAACAACGTTTTACAAAGGAAGTCAAGGCAAGGATGAGTGCTGGAGCGTTTTCAATATGGCTCATGTGACCCTCTGGAAAAACAACCACTTCTGAGTTGGTTGTTTTTGCTTCGTTTAAAGAAGTTTCAAGATCCAAAACAGGATCTTTTTCACCGATAATAATCAATTTTTTAAAGTTGTTTTCAGTCAAAACCGCTGTTCGGTTGGGGCGAATTCGCATCCCTTCCTGTCCAGCAATATAGCCTTGTATGGGTGTTTTTAAAGCTTCTTGCAAAGCCGCTTTCATTTCGACTTTAAAAAGACTTCGACTTTTTTCACCAAACAAATTGGAGAAAGACATGCGGACCATGTTTTCAAAGTTTTTCTGAATCATTTTGTTGGCACGGAGTCGCAGTGTTTTTCGCTCAGCATCATCTTCAATAGCTGTAGAATTCATCAGGCACATTCCTTTTATTTTCTGTGGGTATTTCTCTGCAAAAGCCAAAGCCACATAACCGCCCAACGAATGCCCAATGATCACACATTTTCGAATGCGCAAGTGTTTTAAAACTGCTGCTACACTTTCTGCAAACAGCTCCATGCTGTGCACATAGCCCAAACAGTCAGATTTTCCATGGCCTAGTAAATCAACAGCAATGACTCGATTTCTTTTCGAAAGTTGCGGAATCACGTCTTTCCACATGCTTGTGTTTTCTAAAAAACCATGTAAGAGAACCACGGCAGTTCCTTTTCCGACATCCGAAAAAGAAATGCATGCTTTTTTAAAAGTGACCGATTTTTGCATCTTACAAAAATATGTATATTTCAAGAATAAAAATCAACCAAAAAATGAATAAAACAAAAGAAATTTGGATTGCTGGTTTTGCTCTTTTCTCACTTTTTTTTGGCGCAGGAAATTTAATATTACCCCCCACTCTCGGGTTAAAATCTGGAGTAGATTGGTGGATTGTGGTGTCGGGTTTTGTGCTAACAGCTGTTACCATTCCTATTTTGGCCATTTTTGCACATGCAAAATTACAAGGTACTTTGTACGATTTTGGGAAGAAAGTGTCCCCACGATTTAGCAGTGTGTATTGTTTTCTTATCTATATCATTGCCGTTGCAATTCCCTCTCCAAGAACCGCCGCAGTTACCCATGAAATGACCGTGCAACCCTTTTTTGACTCCGCACCCATTTATACAAGCATCGTGTATTTTGTACTGGTTTTTATTTTTGCCATAAACCGAACCCGAGTCATTGGATTAATCGGGAAGTTTCTAACACCGATTATTGTTTTCATCCTATTGATCATTATCGGAATTGCTGTTTTTACCACTTCTGGAACCCTGCAAGCTTCCACCTTTACAACTCCTTTTGTAGATGGAATTCTAGAAGGCTACCAAACCTTTGATGCCATTGGCGGTGTGGTGGTGGGAGCTGTCATTATTATTTCATTAAATTATAGCAGTCACACTACTTTTGATGCCAAAAGAAACTTGATTCGAAAAGCTGGTTTTATTGCCGGAATCGGCTTGCTTCTTATTTATGGCGGCTTGATTTTAAGCGGTGCTTTATTGGGTCCTACTTTTGCAGAAGGCACCACAAGAACTGCCGTTTTATCAGGATTGAGTACCCAAACATTGGGCAATTTTGGCACCCAGTTTTTAAGTGTTTTGGTGGCATTGGCGTGTTTTACAACCGCGGTTGGAATTGTTACAGGAACCGCAGATTACATCAGCGGAATCTGTAAAAATTCTAAAAAAGCCTACCTCATTACGGCAGCAATAGCAGCTGCCATTGGAGTTTTGGTAGGAAGTTATCAAGTAGGTTTTATCATTACATTGGCCGTTCCTGCCTTGATGTTTTTATATCCCATTACCATTGTATTGATTGTTTTGAATGTACTTCCAGACAAATTGGCTTCCAAAAAAGTATTTAGAAGCGTGGTATTGGTCACCTTTTTGTTCAGCATCCCCAATTTTTTAGGCTTTGTAATTCCAAGCGCATATTTAGTAGATTTAAAAAATTTCATTCCATTGGCAAACGCCAGTTTAGGATGGGTGCTTCCAGCTTTTTTGGTTTTTGTTGGGTTGAATGTTCCTGTTTTCAAAACCAAGACCTCCAATTAAAAGTACTTTAAAAAAAGTGTTTTTATGGTTATAAAATATAAATAGGTTATTTTTGACCTAGATCTAAAACACAGCTTTTGTTAAACTATTACACATATCCACATGCCTCTTCCAAAAAATGGGTGACCTTTGTTCATGGAGCAGGTGGTAGTAGCTCTATATGGTTCAAACAAGTGCGTGCTTTTAAAAAGCATTTTAACGTGTTAATTCTCGATTTGCGAGGACACGGAGATAGCAAACCGACCTTAAAAGATACCTTCAATCCAAAATATACTTTTGATTCGATAACCGATGATATTGTGGAGGTTCTTGCGCATTTAAAAATAAAGAAATCGCATTTTATTGGCATTTCTTTAGGAACAATTTTGATTCGAAACTTGGCCGAAAAAAAACCAGCAATGGTTCAGAGCATGATCATGGGAGGTGCAATTATAAAAATGAATTTCCGCTCGCAAGTGTTAATGAAAGTGGGCAATCTTTTTAAATCTGTGGTGCCCTATATGCTATTATACAAACTCTTTGCATTTATTATTATGCCAAAGAAGAATCACAAAAAATCGAGATTATTATTTGTCAACGAAGCGAAGAAATTATACCAAAAAGAATTTATTCGTTGGTTTAAGTTGACTTCAGAAATCAATCCACTATTAAGACTTTTTAGAGCCAAAGACATTAAAATTCCTACTTTTTATGTGATGGGTGCAGAAGACCATTTGTTTTTACCTTCTATAAAAAACATTGTTTCCAAACACAGCAGTTCCTCCCTTTATGTGGTAGACAATTGTGGGCATGTAGTGAATGTAGAACAGCCAGAAATGTTCAACACCCGCAGCATTCAATTTATCAATTCTTTGGGATAAAAAAAACGAGTCTTTCAACTCGCTTTTTATATTAAGCATTCATAATATCTTCAATTTCATCTGCTTCAATAGGAATATTTCCCATCAGATTAAAAGGGGCTCCGTTTTCTTGAACCACCACATCATCTTCCAAACGAATTCCAAAACCTTCTTCAGGAATGTAAATCCCAGGTTCTACCGTAAATACCATATTGGCTTCCATCGGTTTGTGAAGCAATCCATAATCGTGCGTGTCTAAACCAATATGATGGCTGGTACCGTGCATGAAATACTTTTTGTATGCAGGCCAATTTTTATCCTCATTCTGAACATCTGCTTTGTCGAGTAAACCTAATTTCAGTAATTCTGCCGTCATAATTCCGCCAACTTCAACATGGTAATCTTTCCAAATCGTTCCTGGTGTTAAGAGCTTTGTTGCCTCTTTTTTTACATGGTTTACTGCGTTGTATACTGCTTTTTGTCTTTCAGAAAATTTTCCAGAAACCGGAACCGTTCTTGATAAATCACTTTTATAATTGGCATATTCTGCCGCAACATCAAACAAGATTAAATCGCCCGCTTTACATTGTTGATTGTTTTCGATATAGTGCAATACATTGGCATTGTTTCCACTCGCAATTATTGGAGTATAGGCAAATCCTTTAGAGCGATTTTTTATGAATTCATGAATCAATTCTGCTTCAATTTCATATTCCCAAACACCGGGTTGTATGAAATTTAGAATTCTTCTAAAACCTTTTTCGGTAATGTCACAAGCTTGTTGCATTAAATCCAATTCAATCGGATCTTTAACGGCACGCAAGCGCTGTAAAATAGGATTGCTTTTAGCAACACTGTGTGCAGGATATTTTGCCAACAACCATTTTGTAAAACGATCTTCCCGCGTTTCAGTCACTACATTGGCTCTGTAATGTTCGTTGGTATTAATGTAAAAAGTATCACAGTAAGTAGTCATTTCAAATAATACTTTCTCTAAATCTTGAAGCCAAAACACCGTTTGAACCCCAGAGGTATTAAACGCTGCCTCTTTGGTTAATTTTTCACCTTCCCAAACGGCAATGTGTTCATTGGTTTCCGTCAGAAAAAGGACTTCTCGTAAGTTTTCATTGGGGCAATCTGGAAAGAGTATTAATACACTTTCTTCTTGGTCTACGCCACTCAAATAAAAGAGGTCTCGATGTTGTTCAAAGGGCATGGTACTGTCTGCACTGATCGGATAAATATCATTCGAATTAAAAATAGCCAAGCTATTTTTTTGCATTAGCGAAGCAAAATTTTTACGATTTTTTATAAAAAGTGCTGAATTTATGGGTTGGTATTTCATGGGAAACCTATTTAGATTTCAAAGGTAGCAATAATAAACAGCAACTTAAAACGATTTAAATTTCGTTCTAAATTCATTGGGTAAAGATTCTTAAAAAGGATGGTTGTTGTTGCGTCTAGATGTGCTGTTTGCAGAATGCAATCTTTTGGATCAAAAAAAACCACATAACAACACCGATTTATTTTCGATGTTTTTATGTGGTCTTTAATCTTTAATAAAGAAACCCTGTTTTTTAAGTACGTTTTCTCTTTGGAGCGCCTGTTCTTCCACGTCCCGAAGTTGGCGTATTTTTGTTTCCTTTGAAATGCGGTTTGTTTTTAGGTCGATTCCCTCCAGAACCCGATTTTTTCTTTCCAAAAGAACCTTTGCTTTGGGTAGCTGCTCTTTTTGGAGGTGCTGTATCCGTTGGTTCGAAACCTTCTACGATTGTAGAGTTCAATTTCTCTTTTAATAATTTTTCAATCTCGTTTTGGTATTCTACTTCTTCACTACAAACCAAAGAGATTGCCTCTCCAGCAGCACCGGCTCTTCCTGTTCTTCCAATTCGATGTACATAATCTTCAGGAACGTTTGGCAATTCAAAATTAATAACGTGTGGCAATAATGGAATGTCTAAACCACGCGCAGCAATATCGGTAGCTACTAAAATCTTAATGGTATTGTCTTTGAAATTTCGAAGCGCTTTTGTTCTGGCTCCTTGACTTTTATTTCCGTGAATTGCAGCAGCAGAAATGCCCGCTTTTATTAGCTTTTCAGTCAATTTGTTTGCACCGTGTTTGGTTCTTGTAAAAACCAACACCTGCGTCCAATTGTTGTCTTTAATTAATTTAATGGTAAACTCGGTTTTCTTTTTTTTGTCAACTTTATAAACCTTGTGGGTTACTTTTTTTGCTGTTGAATTTTGAGGCGCCGTTTCTACGGAAACAGGATTTCTTAAAATCCCGGAAGCTAGTTTTTTAATATCGTTTGAAAAAGTAGCAGAAAACATTAAGTTTTGACGCTTTTCAGGCATAAAACTAATAATTTTGTTGATATCTCTCACAAAACCCATGTCCAACATTCTGTCTGCTTCATCTAAAATTAAGACATCTACACGTTTAAAAGAGAGTGCTTTTCGATCATGTAAATCCAACAATCTTCCTGGAGTTGCTACCAAAATATCAACCCCATTTTTCAAGGTTGCTATTTGTGGTTTTGCGTTGACACCACCAAAAATAACCGTCGATTTTATTTTTACATATTTACTGTATTCTCTTATATTGTCATGAACCTGTGCCGCCAATTCTCTTGTTGGTGTTAAAACCAACGCACGTAAGGGTCTGTATTTTGGGTGTTTAGTTTCTGATAAATATTGTAAAACAGGCAAGGTAAATCCTGCTGTTTTTCCAGTTCCTGTTTGCGCAGAAGCTAAAATATCTTTTCCTTCTAAAATATGTGGAATTGCTTTTTCTTGTATGGGAGACGGTTTGGTATATCCTTTCTCTTCAACGGCTTTCACCAAAGCTGAAGATAAACCTAAATCTGAAAATGTCATAGAAATTATTTAAGAAACACACCTTATGTAGTGGTTTCTGGGGACAAAGATACATTCTTTTATGTTTAGGGTTTGCAAAGTTTTGGAAGGGTTTTTAGCTGAATTCTTTTGCCATTGAATTTACAAGTAGTAATTTCATCACTTTAAACTAAATCTCAACTCATATGAAAGCTGTTTTTCAAGTTATTTTATTTCTTTTTTCAGTAAGTTTTTTCGCACAACAAACCACCGATGCTGCTCTTATTCAAGAAGCTTTGCTTCAAAAAACAACACTGGCAAACAATTCGTTGGTTAAAAATGTAAATTTCGTCAGTATGGGGCCAACAGTCATGAGTGGACGTGTGGCAGATGTTGCTGTAAATCCAGAGAATACCACAGAGTTTTATGTAGGGTATGCTTCAGGAGGTTTGTGGTATACCAATAATAATGGAACAACTTTTACGCCATTGCTTGACAATGCTCCCACGCAAAATGTAGGAGACATTGCTATCGACTGGAATTCTGGAACACTATGGGTAGGAACTGGAGAGAAAAATTCTTCCCGATCAAGTTATGCTGGAATCGGAATTTTAAAATCTACCGACCAAGGAAAAACGTGGAGCAATGTTGGTTTGCCAGATGCACATCATATTAGTAGAATTTTAATCAACCCAAAGAATGCCGATGAAGTTGTAGTAGGGGTTATTGGCCATTTATATTCTTCTAATGAAGAAAGAGGGGTGTTTAAAACAACAGATGGAGGAGCAACTTGGACAAAGTCATTGTTCATAAATAATGAAACAGGTATTATAGACGTTGCGGCAGCGCCAGAGAACTTTAATGTGATGTATGCTGCTTCATGGGAAAGAGCGCGTACAGCATGGAATTTTGACGGTGACGGAAGTAATTCTGCCATTTATAAAAGTATGGATGCTGGAAGCTCATGGACAAAGATTACAGATAAAAGTGGTTTTCCAACAGGAAACGGTGTGGGTAGAATAGGTTTGGCCGTTTTTAATGAAAATACTGTATATGCTTTGCACGACAGTCAATTTAGAAGACCAAAAAATAAAGATAAAAAACCTTCAGACGATTTAACAAAAGAAGATTTTAAAAGCATGTCTTCAAGTGATTTTTTACAATTAACCGATAAAAAGCTGAATACCTATCTAAAAAATAACGGCTTTCAAGAAAAATACCGCGCCGAAAACGTAAAACAAATGGTGCGTGTTGGAACTGTAAAACCGATAGATTTGGCAAGTTATTTAGAAGATGCCAATTCGATGTTGTTTGATACACAAGTAATTGGTGCAGAGGTTTTTAAAACAACCAATGGCGGGAAGTCTTGGAAGAAAACACATGAAAACTTCTTGGATGGTGTGTATAGTTCTTATGGGTATTATTTTGGAGAGATACGAGTAGATCTACAAGATGAAAACGGTATTTATGTAATGGGAGTTCCTATTATAAAATCGAAAGATGGTGGAAAAACATTTACATCAATTAGCAAAGAAAACGTGCATTCAGATCATCAAGCACTGTGGGTAAATCCAAACAAATCAGGACATCTTTTAAATGGAAATGATGGAGGATTGAATCTTTCTTACGACGATGGTAAAAACTGGACAAAGCTAAATGATCCTGCTGTAGGCCAATTTTATTCGGTCTATGCAGACAATCAGAAAAACTATCATGTTTATGGAGGCTTGCAAGACAACGGAGTTTGGGTTGCTCCAAACAATGCGAAAATGAATAAAGGATGGAAACAAACCGGTAAAAACCCCTATGAATCTATCATGGGTGGAGATGGAATGCAAGTGCAAGTAGACGATCGAAATCCAGACATTGTATATACAGGATATCAATTTGGAAACTATTATCGCATTAACAGAGCAACGGGAAAGAGAACTTATATTCAACCAAAACATACCTTAGGAGAAACGCCTTACCGATTTAATTGGCAAACCCCCATTCATTTATCAAAACACAATCAAGATATTTTATATCTAGGAGGCAACAAATTGCATCGTTCTCTAAATAAAGGAACTACTTGGGAAACCATTTCGGCCGATTTAACTACGGGAGGCAAGAAAGGAAATGTCGCTTACGGAACGCTGACGTCAATTTCTGAAAGTCCATTTCAATTTGGAGTCATTTATGTGGGTTCCGATGATGGATACATTCATGTTACTAAAAATGGCGGAGGAAGCTGGACACGAATCTCAAATGATTTACCTCAAAATTTATGGGTATCAAGAGTCATCGCGTCAAAACATAAAAAAGAACGCGTATATGCTACTTTAAATGGATATCGATTTGACGATTTCAATTCCTATGTATACGTTTCTGATGATTATGGGCAAACATGGAAAAGCATCCATAAAAACCTTCCTATTTCAGCTGTAAATGTGGTGAAGGAAGACCCAGAAAACGAACATATTTTGTATGTAGGAACTGATAACGGGGTATATGTTTCCCTAAATTCTGGTACGTCTTGGGAAGTGTTTCGTAAAAATATACCCAATGTTGCAGTGCATGATTTGGTGATTCAACCCACAGCAAAACACTTAATAATTGGAACACATGGACGTAGTTTGTACAAAGCAGACATTGCTCCTCTGCAAAAAATGACGGAAGATGTATTAGTGAAAAAGGCACATATTTTTGCGGTGAAAGACATTCGAAAAAATAGTTCTTGGGGGCGTTCTTGGAGTCCTTGGAGAAAAGCGAATACACCTGAATTGAAGATTCCTTTTTATTCAAATTCAACCCAAAAAATGAATATTGCAGTTTTTAAAGATGCGGTTAAAGTAAATACGATGACAGTTTTAGCAGACAAAGGGTACAATGAAGTGATTTTTGATGTGTCTTTTTCTAAAAAAGGGAAAAGAACTTTTGAGAAGAAAAACCCTAAAGGAGATGCTTTAAAAGCGGCTAAAAACGGTGTTTTCTATCTGCCAAAAGGAAAATATGTTGTAAAAATTGGTGATGAAGCGCGTGCATTTGAGGTGAAGTAATTCATGCTGCTGCTTGGCTTCAAATTAAAATTGATTAGAATTATTTAAAATAAATCTAAATACGAGCGAAAACGTTGTAATTTCTTTGCTTTGCGAGTTGTTTCGGTGTATTTTTGCGCCTTAAATTTATAACTATTTATACAATGAGTGGATTTTTTAAATCTTCAATTGGAAGAAAAGTAGCAATGGCGCTTTCTGCGTTCTTCTTAATGTTCTTCTTACTTCAGCATTTAGCAATTAATATTCTATCGGTTTTTAGCCCAGAAACTTTTAATGAGGTTTCTCATTTTATGGGGACAAATCCAGTAGTTCAGTTTGCATTGCAACCTGTTTTAATCTTTGCAGTTGTTTTTCACTTTGTAATGGGTTTCATTCTAGAGCTAAAAAACAGCAAAGCAAACGGCGTTTCGTATGCTAAGAATAATGGCGCTGCAAATTCTACTTGGTTTAGTAGAAATATGATTTATAGCGGAATTACAATTTTGGCGTTTATCGTTTTGCATTTTATTGATTTTTGGTTTCCAGAAATCAATACAAAATTTATTCAAGGCGATTGGTCTGGAATGCTAGAAGGTGTCGATGGATATAGGTATCATGAAGAATTGGTACACAAATTTGTGAATCCAATTAGAGTAGGCGCTTATGTTGTTGCATTTGTCTTTTTAGGATTGCATTTAGCACACGGTTTCACTTCTGCTTTTCAATCTATGGGAGGTACTGTAGGAAGAAAGAAAGCAGCACAAAATATTGGAAAAGCATATTCAATTATAATTCCAGCAGGATTTATTTTTATTGCATTGTATCATCACTTCAACCATTAATCGCATTATAGTATGGCTTTAGATTCAAAAGTACCACAAGGTCCATTGAAAGATAAATGGACAGATTATAAAAATCATATTAACTTGGTAAACCCTGCTAACAAACGTCATATTGATGTGATTGTTGTTGGTACAGGATTGGCAGGAGGTTCTGCTTCTGCAACCTTAGCAGAATTAGGCTACAATGTAAAATCATTTGCTTATCAAGATTCTCCACGTAGAGCACATTCTATTGCGGCACAGGGAGGTATTAATGCTGCGAAAAACTACCAAGGAGATGGAGATTCTACCTACAGATTGTTTTATGACACTGTAAAAGGGGGCGATTATCGTTCTCGTGAAGCAAACGTTTACAGATTGGCAGAAGTTTCTGCAAATATTATCGATCAATGTGTGGCACAAGGAGTTCCTTTCGCACGTGATTATGGGGGTCTATTAGATAACCGATCTTTTGGAGGAGTTTTAGTTTCTAGAACTTTTTATGCCAAAGGACAAACAGGACAACAATTATTATTAGGAGCTTATTCTGCAATGAACCGTCAAATTGCACGTGGTAAGATTGAAATGTTCAATCGCCATGAAATGTTAGATGTAGTTGTTGTTGACGGAAAAGCAAGAGGAATTATAGCACGTAACTTAGTAACTGGAGAAATTGAACGTCATTCTGCACATGCAGTGGTGATTGCTTCTGGAGGGTATGGAAATGTTTATTTCTTATCCACCAATGCTATGGGTTCTAACGTAACTGCAGGATGGAAAGTGCATAAAAAAGGAGCGTATTTTGCAAATCCTTGTTATACACAGATTCACCCAACATGTATTCCACGTTCAGGAGATTATCAATCAAAATTAACGTTGATGTCTGAATCGTTACGGAATGATGGACGTATTTGGGTTCCTAAGAACTTAGAAGACGTTACAGCCATTCGTGAAGGAAAATTAAAACCGACACAACTAACAGAAGACCAAAGAGATTATTATTTAGAAAGACGATACCCTGCCTTTGGTAACTTAGTACCTCGAGATGTTGCCTCAAGAGCAGCAAAAGAGCGCTGTGATGCCGGATACGGAGTAAATGCAACAGGAGAAGCCGTATACTTAGACTTCAAATCTGCCATTGAGCGTTACGGAAAAGAGCAAGCAAAATTAAAAAACATCAACAATCCTACAGATAAGGAAATTTACAATTTAGGAAAAGCGATTGTTGAAGCAAAATATGGGAACTTGTTTCAAATGTATGAAAAAATCGTTGATGAGAACCCTTACGAAACTCCAATGATGATATACCCTGCAACACACTACACCATGGGTGGTGTTTGGGTAGATTACAACCTTATGACCACTGTAGACGGACTGTACTGTATTGGTGAAGCCAATTTTTCAGACCACGGTGCGAACAGGCTTGGAGCCTCTGCTTTAATGCAAGGATTGGCCGACGGTTACTTTGTACTGCCTTATACCATTGGTGATTACTTAGCTGCTGAAATTAGAACAGGAAAAATTACAACAGACTCAAAAGAGTTTGAGGAGGCTGAAACTGCAGTGAAAGAAAGATTGAATTTCTTTATCAATAAGAATCATTGGAACAGGGTTTGTTGTGTGAGCAGTATGTGGGCTTCCGTCTGGGTTCATCATTGTTTCACAATTTCCGTGATCTGCAATTAAAAGGGTTGAGTACCCATTTTGTAAGCCGGTAGAAATTACATCTTTTGTGCATTTGTCAACTGTTTCACAAGCTTTTATTGCTGCTTCAAACACACCTGTATGTCCAACCATATCTCCATTAGCAAAATTCAAGCATACAAAATCTACTTCTCCTTTTTCTAACTCAGGCACAATAGCATCTGTCTCTTATACACATCTGACGCTGCCGACGATCTACTCTGTGTA
>OJDU01000208.1_pt1 | contig 13133 bp, 9 predicted proteins | sample 1592771 | NCBI WGS metagenome assembly OJDU01 (sample SAMN05416864, study PRJEB24817) | seawater metagenome | isolation source: Sea water | place: Canada:Atlantic | collected 2013-11 | reverse complement strand
ATCTACACAGAGTAGATCGTCGGCAGCGTCAGATGTGTATAAGAGACAGTACTAGTATTGGCTATTTTTTTTGAAACTTCTTTTTTGCAGGAAACAACTAGAACAAAAATGAGAATAATACATGAAAATTGATAGATTAATGATTTCATATAAATATGCTTGATGGAGGATATAATTTTTTTAAATGAAGATATTAAATAATTTTTTTTACTTCATTTTTTAAAAATGCAACAGCAGTATCTGTAGCAGGTACTTTTTTAGAATATTCTAAAAATACTTTTTCTCTAAAATCAGTTGCAGAATCAGAAGCATTAGAAACTTTTTTTAGGCTGTTAATTACAGCTATTTTTGTGGTAACAACTACATTCCAGCAGTCATCAGAAATATACAATTGTTGCACCATATTGTGTTGGAACTCTTGTTCTATACTAGCGAGCAATAATTGTAAATATGCCTCAGAAGAATCTCCTATTGGCTTTATGCGAACTAACATTTTAACAGGGTTTATGCGTTCACAAAATAACAATATGCGTTCGTAGGCTTGTAAACGAATGGGTAATGATTCTTTTTTCTTTTGTGCTAAAAGATCTAATTTCTTTTCATGGCTTTCTTGAGTTCTCAAACCACTCATTACAAAATAGGCCACTGCTCCGGTAACTAGTGCAGGAATTGCGTATCCAATACCTTCTAAAATAGTTTCTTCCATAAACCAAAAATAGAAGATTTAAGTTGGTAAGCAAAAAGAAGGATGGTAATATTTTCGATAAACCCTTTTTAAACCCATTGTGCATCTAATTTTGTTAATTCACCTTTTAATTCTGAATGTGAGTTTTGATCAACCCAACTTAAGTTAATTATCATCTTTCTCGTTTCGCTTCTTAAAATATATTCTCCAGCAAAGTGTTTAATAGATTTAATATCAGATAAATTTATTTTCTTTCCAAAAATATAATTTTGTTTAAGTACACCTTTTTCTACGATTAAATAGTATTTAACTTTAATATAACGATATAGAGAAATCAATCCCAATGGCATATACAAATAAATAAACATGTGGTTTGTTTCGCTAAAAAACAAACTTAACATACCAATTAGCAAACAAAAAATAGTATAAAATAAATCATATTTACGCCTTTTTTTACTGTATAAAATTTTCATAGGAACTTATTTTTAGGGTTTTGTTTTCATCAAAAATACTAAAAAAATTGTCAACAAATTTTCTTGTCATACTCCCACTAGAATGGTATTTTTGGTAAATACTAATACTTACTTTGGCAAACTATTTAGATTCCTTAAATCCGGCTCAAAAAGAAGCAGTTTTACAGAAAAACGGCCCTATGATTATCATAGCAGGTGCGGGTTCTGGTAAAACACGTGTGCTAACCTACAGAATAGCACATTTAATGCAACAAGGCGTAGATGCTTTTAATATTTTATCGCTTACTTTTACTAATAAGGCTGCACGGGAAATGAAAGAGCGTATTGCCGCTGTTGTTGGTCCAAGTGAATCTAAAAACTTATGGATGGGTACTTTCCATTCTGTTTTTGCAAGAATTTTAAGATCTGAGGCAGATAAATTAGGCTATCCTTCTAATTTTACCATTTATGACACTCAAGATTCTGTTCGATTAATAGGAGCCATCATCAAAGAAATGGGCTTGGATAAAGAAAGGTACAAAGCTAAACAGATTCTAAATCGCATTTCTTCTTTTAAAAATAGTTTGATTACTGTAAGAGCCTATTTCAATAATTCAGATTTACAAGAGGCAGATTTAATGGCAAGCAGACCAAAGGTAGGGGATGTCTACCAAGAATACGTTGATCGCTGCTTCAAATCTGGAGCTATGGATTTTGATGATTTATTGTTGAGAACCAATGAGTTATTAGCCCGTTTTCCAGATGTACTAGCAAAATATCAAGATCGTTTTCGTTATATCATGGTAGATGAGTATCAAGATACCAATCATTCGCAATATATTATTGTAAAAGCCTTAGCAGATCGTTTTCAAAACATTTGTGTAGTTGGAGATGATTCGCAGAGTATTTATAGCTTTAGAGGTGCTAATATTCAAAATATATTGAGTTTTCAGAAAGACTATCCAGATACTAAAATGTTTAAGTTAGAACAGAATTATCGTTCTACCCAAAATATTGTAAATGCAGCCAATTCTGTTATTGAAAAAAATAAAACCAAATTAGATAAAGAAGTTTGGACAACCAATGCCAAAGGAGAACAAATTAAAGTTATGTGCTCTATATCAGATGGTGAAGAAGGACGTTTTGTGGCGCAGTCTATTTTTGATTATAAGATGAATTTACAACTGCATAATAATCAGTTTGCAGTATTATATAGAACAAACTCTCAATCTAGAGCCATTGAAGATGCCTTGAGAAAAAAAAGTATTGCATATAAAATTTATGGTGGAATTTCTTTTTATGGCAGAAAAGAAATAAAGGATTTACTGTCTTATTTAAGAATGATTATCAATCCTAATGATGAGGAGGCATTAAAAAGAGTTATTAATTATCCAGCAAGAGGAATAGGTGCAACTACTATAGACAAGCTTACTATAGCAGCAAATCACTACAAAAAATCAATTTTTGAGGTATTAAAACACTTAGAAAAAATTAATTTAAAATTAAATTCTGGCACAAAAACTAAACTTCAGAATTTTTTAAATATGATACTGCGCTTGCAAATAGACGCACAAAAACTGAATGCTTTTGAAATTACTGAACAGGTTGTAAAACAAACACAACTTGTTAAAGATTTAGAAAAGGAGGGAACACCAGAAGCGATTAGTAAAGTTGAAAATGTTCAAGAATTATTAAACGGAGTTAAGGATTTCATAACTGATAAAATTGAAAGTGGTGAAGATGCATCATTACCTGTGTTTTTAGAAGAAGTAGCCTTAGCTACAGATTTAGATGCAGATAAAAAAGATGACAAACCTAAGGTTTCTCTTATGAGTATTCATCAATCTAAAGGATTAGAATATCCTTATGTATACATAGTAGGTCTAGAGGAGAATTTATTTCCCTCGGCAATGAGTATGAATACTAGATCTGAATTAGAGGAAGAACGAAGACTATTTTATGTAGCGTTAACTAGAGCAGAAAAAGTTGCGTATTTAACCTACACAAAAACAAGATATCGATGGGGGAAGCTAATAGATTGTGAGCCCAGTCGATTTTTAGAAGAAATTGATGAACAATATCTTGAATATATTACACCTAAAAAAATAGCACCTGCAATAAATAGATTTTTAAATGAGGATATATTTGGAGATGCACCAAAGAAAATTCGTTTTCAAAAACCTATTCAAAGAAAGAAATTTGAAAAAAAACAAGAAAACAAAGTTGTTTTTACTCCACCTAAAAATTTAAAAAAAGTAGCACATGCTCAACCCAAAACAAATTTATTTGATAATAAAATTGTTGTAGGAAATATCATAGAACACAATCGTTTTGGCAGAGGAGAAGTTTTAAATATAGAGGGTGCAGGTCCTAATAAAAAAGCTGAAATTCAGTTTGGTACCGTAGGTAAAAAGAAACTATTACTTCAATTTGCAAAATTGAAAGTGATTGGTTGATGATTTTTTAAGTCAAACCAAAAATAAATACTTAATTTGCACAAAAGTTAGATTACAATACACCAAATGATATGATAGAGTACGATTTAGAATATAATGCAGAAAGACCTCATTTAATTATCCCTGAATATGGAAGGCACATTCAAAAATTAGTGGATCACTGTATTTCTTTAGAAACAAAAGAAGAACGCAATACTATGGCACTGGCTATTATTGATGTGATGGGAAATTTACAACCCCATTTAAGAGATGTTCCTGACTTCAAACATAAGCTTTGGGATCAACTTTATATTATGTCTGATTTTAAATTAGATGCAGAATCTCCTTATCCAAGACCTTCAAAAGAGGAGCTTCAAGAGAAACCAACTCCATTAGCTTACCCTAAATCTGCTAATAAATACAGGTTTTATGGAAATAATATTCAAATTATGATTGATTTGGCATTAACTTGGGATGATGGAGAAATGAAAGATGCATTAGTATTTTCCATTGCCAACCATATGAAGAAGTGTTTTTTAAATTGGAACAAAGATACTGTTGAAGATGACGTAATATTTTCACACCTGTATGAACTTTCTGATGGAAAAATTGACATTAGAAATACTGAAGAAGTATTGTCTGAAATAAAAAATCTTCTCAGAAAAAGAAATTCTCAAGGTCAAGGAAGTTCTAATCACAAGAACAATAAAGGTAAAAATTACCAACACAAAAATAGAAAAAGATAATATGGCTTCATTCAAGATAGAGGGTGGACACAAATTAAATGGAACCATTACACCACAGGGGGCAAAAAATGAAGCACTTCAAATTTTATGTGCTGTTTTATTAACTCCAGAAAAAGTAATTATTCATAACATTCCTGATATCATAGACATCAATAAATTAATTTTTATTTTAGGAGAATTAGGAGTAAATATCGATAAATTAGGAAAAAACTCATACTCTTTTCAAGCAAATAACATAAATCTAGAGTATTTAGAATCTCAAGATTTTAAGCGAGATGGAAGTTCTTTACGTGGATCTATTATGATAGTTGGTCCATTATTGGCACGTTTTGGCAAGGGGTATATTCCTAGACCGGGAGGTGACAAAATAGGTAGAAGAAGACTAGATACACATTTTGAGGGTTTTATTCGTTTAGGAGCAAACTTTAGATACAATAAAGAAGAGTATTTTTATGGAGTAGAAGCTCCTGAAGGATTAAAGGGTACAGAAATGTTACTTGACGAAGCCTCTGTTACCGGAACTGCCAATATTATTATGGCTTCTGTATTGGCTAAAGGAACTACCAAAATATACAATGCAGCTTGTGAACCCTACATTCAGCAATTATCTAAAATGTTGAATAGTATGGGAGCTAATATTAGTGGTGTAGGCTCTAATTTATTAGTTATTAAAGGAGTGAATTCTTTAAAAGGTTGTACGCACAGAGTTCTTCCAGATATGATTGAAATTGGAAGTTGGATAGGTGTAGCAGCAATGACTCAATCTGAACTTACAATTAAAGATGTTAGTTGGGAAAATCTTGGTCAGATTCCATCTGTTTTTAAAAAATTAGGAATTCAATTAGAAAAAAAAGGAGATGATATTTATATTCCTTCTCAAGAAAGTTATGAGATTCAAAATTATATAGATGGTTCCGTTCTAACTGTTTCAGATGCTCCTTGGCCTGGCTTTACACCTGATTTATTAAGTATTGTTCTGGTTATTGCTACTCAGGCAAAAGGAACAGTTTTGATACATCAAAAAATGTTTGAAAGCCGTTTATTCTTTGTAGATAAACTTATAGATATGGGAGCAAAAGTTATTTTATGTGATCCCCATAGAGCTACTGTTATAGGCCATAATCGTCAATCGCAATTGAAAGCAACAAAAATGACTTCACCAGATATTAGAGCTGGAATATCTTTATTAATTGCAGCATTGTCAGCCAAAGGAACAAGTATTATAAATAATATTGAGCAGATTGATAGGGGTTATGAAGATATTGAAAATCGTTTAAGGTCTTTGGGAGCAAAAATTGAAAGAATAGAAGATTAATACACAAAATCTTAAATATCATATTAAAAAAATAGTGTCACTTTGACACTATTTTTTTATTGGCAAAATTATTGAATATAAAATGTAAACATTTTAACAATTTTATAAAATGAGCACTAAAGAAAATATACAAGAAGAAGAAATAAAAGATTCAGAGAATAACTCTCAAGTTAATGAAAATCAAGAGATTGATGAGGTTAAACCAACTTCTGAGGAGCTTATTCAGCAAGAGAAAGATAAATATTTACGTCTTTTTGCTGAATTTGAGAATTATAAAAAAAGAACTTCAAAAGAAAGAATAGAATTATTTAAGACTGCCAGTCAAGAGCTTATGACATCTTTACTGCCAATCATGGATGATTTTGACAGAGGTTTAACTGAAATAAAGAAGGTAAAAGACAAAGAGCTTTTAAAAGGAATGCAATTAATTAATGATAAGTTTAAAAATACACTTACTCAAAAAGGATTAACTGAAATTGAAGTGAATAAAGGTGATGTATTTGATGCCGAAATTCATGAAGCTATTACACAAATACCTGCACCATCAGATAAGTTAAAAGGTAAGGTAATCGATGCTGTTGAGAAAGGTTATAAGTTAGGAGACAAAATTATACGCTACCCTAAAGTAGTTATTGGACAATCATAAATTATTCATTTTGTTTAATAGATTAAAATAAATATAGATCACTTCTCCTTTTAGGAAAAATAAAAAATAATATGGCAAAACAAGATTATTACGATACACTAGGAATTAGCAAATCTGCCAGTTCAGCTGAGATTAAAAAAGCTTATCGTAAGATGGCTATTAAATATCATCCTGATAAAAACCCAAATGATACTTCTGCAGAAGGAAAATTTAAAGAAGCAGCGGAAGCCTATGAAGTTTTGAGTGATGGAAACAAAAAAGCACGATATGATCAATATGGTCATGCAGCCTTTGAAGGCGCTCAAGGAGGTGGCGGCTTTGGTGGTGGCGGTATGAATATGGATGATATTTTTAGCCAATTTGGTGATATTTTTGGTGGAAGTGGTTTTGGTGGTGGTTTCGGAGGCTTTGGCGGTGGTGGTCAACGTCAAGCAAGAGTGAAAGGATCTAATATGCGTATTCGTGTAAAACTTACGCTTGAAGAGATAGCCAAAGGGGTTGAAAAGAAAGTTAAAGTTCGTAGAAAAATTCAAGCAGATGGAGTTTCCTACAAAACATGTCCTTCTTGTAATGGTACTGGACAACAAATGCGAGTAACCAATACTATCCTGGGAAGAATGCAAACAGCCACTACTTGTTCTGCCTGTAAGGGTAGCGGTGAAATTATTTCTAGCAAGCCTAATGGTGCAGATGCTCAAGGTCTTATTGCAAAAGAAGAAACAGTTTCTATAAATATACCCGCTGGTGTTACTGAAGGTGTACAATTGAAAGTTGGGGGTAAAGGAAATGAAGCCCCCGGTAAAAATTCAATTTCTGGTGATTTGTTAGTTTTGATAGAGGAAATTCAACACGAAACACTAAAAAGAGAAGGGACAAATGTACATTTTGATTTGTACATAAACTTATCTGAGGCGGTACTTGGCGTTAGTAAAGAGGTACAAACTCTTACAGGAAAAGTGAAAATTAAAATTGAGTCTGGCGCACAGTCAGGTAAAATTTTACGACTCAAAGGAAAAGGGCTTCCCAGCATTGAAAGATATGGTACAGGAGATTTTTTAATTCATATAAATGTTTGGACCCCACAAGAATTAACAAAAGAACAAAGACAGTTTTTTGAAAAAATGAAAGATGATGAAAATTTTATTCCATCACCAAAAAAATCTGATAAATCTTTTTTTGAAAAAGTAAAAGATATGTTTTCATAAAATAGATCCTTAACCATCTTTATTATTTAAAATAATACTAATTTCGAAATTTTGTAGTTTATAAAACTTCAAAAAATCTTTTTCATAGCAATTTTTCCCACTCAATTTTTTGAGTGGGTTTTTATTATAAATAAAGATTGTACTTTTGAAATCATAAAGCAGACCTATCTTATCGCTTTTAAAAACCTATTTATTTTTTACATAATATGATAGATTAGTTTTAAAAAGAGGAAAGTCCGGACACCATAGAGTAGCACAGCGGATAACATCCGTCCAATGTAAATTGAGGACAAGTGCAACAGAAAGCAAGTACAGTTAGGCTGTAGTGAAACCAGGTAAACTCTGTGCGGTGCAATGTCATGTACATTAGAGTTTGAGGGTTACTCGCCCGATTCTAAGGGGTAGGCAGATCGATTCTAAGAGTAATTTTAGAACTAGATAAATGATAAGACTCTACTATGAGAACAGAATCCGGCTTATTGGTCTGCTTTTTTTATCGTATTCATAAAATAAACCTTTATAAAGTTATTTTTTTTAAGGTATTCTTAGTAATCTCACTTTTTTACATTATTATTCTTTTAATCAAACCTATTTGTTGTTTATTTTTTAAATATCATTCAAAATCCTTAGTTTTGCGATACTTAAATAAACAGAAAAAATACTTTTTATGGCATTTGATATAGATATGATTGAAAGGGTTTACAGCAACATTAAAGAACGTGTTGATGCTGCTAGAGAAATTACAGGTAAACCTTTAACCCTTGCTGAGAAAATATTATATTCTCATTTATGGGATGGAAAATCAAATAAAGCATATGTCAGGGGAAAAGATTATGTAGATTTTGCTCCGGATAGAATAGCCTTACAAGATGCTACAGCTCAAATGGCTTTGTTACAATTTATGCAAGCTGGTAAGAGCAAGGTGGCTGTTCCTACAACTACACATTGTGATCATTTAATACAAGCAAAAGATGGTGCATCTAATGATTTAAAACATGCAAATACTGTAAGTAGCGAAGTTTTTAATTTTTTAGAGTCAGTTTCTAATAAATATGGTTTAGGTTTTTGGAAACCTGGTGCAGGTATAATTCATCAAGTAGTTCTTGAAAATTATGCATTCCCTGGTGGAATGATGATAGGTACAGATTCACATACTGTAAATGCTGGTGGTTTAGGTATGATTGCAATTGGAGTAGGAGGTGCAGATGCTGTTGATGTAATGGCTGGTATGGCTTGGGAATTAAAATTCCCTAAGCTAATAGGTGTAAAATTAACAGGTAAATTATCTGGTTGGACTGCACCAAAAGATGTAATCTTGAAAGTTGCTCAAATCTTAACGGTTAAGGGAGGTACTGGTGCGATAGTTGAATATTTTGGACCAGGTGCAACTGCTATGTCATGTACTGGCAAAGGAACAATTTGTAATATGGGTGCAGAAATTGGGGCTACAACATCAACTTTTGGATATGACGAATCTATGGAGCGATATTTAAGAGCTACCGACAGAGCAGACGTTGCTGATGCAGCAAATAACGTAAAAGAATATCTTAGTGCAGATCCTGAAGTATATTCAAATCCAGATCAATATTTTGATCAAGTAATTGAAATTAATTTATCTGAACTAGGTCCTTTATTAAATGGTCCATTTACACCAGATTTATCTACAGAAATAGGTAAGAATATGAATACAAAAGCAACCTCTAACGAATGGCCACTTCAAGTGGAGTGGGGTTTAATTGGTTCATGTACAAACTCATCTTATGAAGATTTATCTCGAGCATCTTCAATAGCTCAGCAAGCATTAGACAAAGGCTTAACAATGAAAGCTGATTTAGGTATCAACCCAGGCTCAGAGAAAGTTCGTTATACTGCAGAACGAGACGGTATTTTATCAATTTTTGAAAAATTGGATGCTAAGATTTTCACTAATGCTTGTGGACCTTGTATTGGTCAATGGGCAAGGTATAGTGATCCTAAAAATGCACCAAAAAATAGCATTGTTCATTCTTTCAATAGAAACTTTGCAAAACGAGCAGATGGAAATCCTAATACACATGCTTTCGTTGCCTCACCGGAAATCACAGCAGCCATTGCAATTGCAGGGAGATTAGATTTTAATCCACTAACAGACTCACTCATAAATTCTAATGGAGACAAGGTAATGTTTGATGAGCCAACAGGATGGGAATTACCCCCAAAAGGTTTTGAGGTAAAGGATAATGGATTTTTAGCTCCTGAAAGTGATGGAAGTCATGTAAAGGTTGTTGTTAATGAAGCTTCAGAACGTCTACAATTATTAACTCCATTTAAACCAATTGGCAATGAAATTAAAGGTGCTAAATTATTGATTAAAGCACATGGTAAATGTACTACAGATCACATATCCATGGCAGGTCCTTGGTTACGTTTTAGAGGACATTTAGATAATATTGCCAACAATACGCTCATAGGGGCAGTAAACGCCTTTGGAAAGAAAACTAATTTTGTAAAAAATCAACTTACAGGAGAATATGCTGGTGTTCCAGACGTACAAAGAGCTTATAAAAAGGCAGAAATTAAATCTATAGTGGTAGGTGATCATAATTATGGTGAAGGTTCTTCAAGAGAACATGCAGCTATGCAACCGCGTCACCTTGGTGTAGTTGCAGTTATAGTAAAATCATTTGCTAGAATTCACGAAACTAATTTAAAGAAGCAAGGGATGTTAGGTTTAACTTTTGTTAATGAATCCGATTATGATTTAATTCAAGAAGACGATACCTTCAACTTTATAGATTTACATGAATTTTCTCCAGGTAAAAACTTAACTATTGAAGTAATTCACAAAGATGGTAGTAAGGATTTAATTAAAACAAATCATACTTACAATTCAGGTCAGATTAAGTGGTATAATGAGGGTTCAGCATTAAACTTGATAAAAAAACAAAACGCTTAACTAATTGTTTGATTCTAAATAAAAAAAACTCCTGATTCTTCAGGAGTTTTTTTATTGTCGAGTTTTACGAAACTACTTCATCTAACACTTTCTTTAGGATTTCGCAACCTTTGATGATTTCTTTTTTTGATATCGTAAGTGGTGGGCTAATTCTAATCGCTTTTCCCTCGAACAATAGGAAAAATAAAATTAATCCGTAATCTAAGCATTTATGAATGATTTTAGAAGCCATTTCATTAGACTCAACAATGGCAGCGAGCATTAACCCCTTGCCTCTTATTTCTTTAATTTTTGGGTGTATTAAAAGCTTTCTAATTAATGCTTCTTTTTCAAGTGTTTCTTTAATTAATTTTGAATCTAAAATTGTTTGAACTGTAGCAACTCCAGCAGAAGCTATAACAGGATGCCCTCCAAAGGTAGTTATATGACCTAGTGTAGGATTCTCTTTTAATAAATCCATTAGATTTTTTTCAGCAATAAATGCACCAATTGGCATTCCACCACCTAAACCTTTTCCAGTAATGATAATATCTGGAGTAATTCCGTAATGTTCAAACCCCCAAAATTTTCCTGTGCGACCAATTCCAGTTTGTATTTCATCTAAAATTAATAACGAACCTACTTCCTCACATCTTTCTTTTACCTTCTTTAAATAATTATTCTTTGGAACTATAAACCCAGCACCCCCTTGAATAGTCTCTAAAATAACTGCCGCAGTATTTTTTGTGATTTTACTTAAATCTTGTAATGAGTTATACTTAATAAATCTTGAGCCTGGTACTAATGGTCTAAAAGCTCTGTTTTGAATTTCTGCTCCTGAAACACTCATAGAGCCTTGTGTGTTTCCATGATAAGACTGATATGCAGAAATAATTTCGTGTCGTTTTGTATGTCTTTTTGCTAGTTTTAATGCACCTTCACATGCTTCTGTTCCTGAGTTTGTTAGATAAACACTGTAGGGTTTAGGTAAGGTGGAAGCTAAAAGTTTACTTAACTTAAGCGGTTGTTCTTGAATAAATTCTCCATATACCATTACATGAGTATATTTATTCAATTGCTTTTTTACTGCTCTAGTTACTTTAGGGTGTCGATGACCTAAACTATTTGCAGAAACTCCAGCAACAAAATCTAAGTATTTTTTTCCATTGCTGTCATATATATAGGATCCTTTAGCTTTTTTAACCTCGATTGATAAAGGATATGGACTTGTTTGAGCCTGATATGTTAGAAAATCATTTTTCACCAATTACGTTTATGGGTTCAATTTAATTTCTTTTTTACCAGAAGTGTTTTCTTTTGCTTTCAGCAGTGTATTTTTATCGGTGTTTTTGAAAGCTTTTACCTTTTTTTTAAAAATATCTTCTTTGGTTTTTGGCTGTTCAGATTCTCTCCAAATAAACCCTTTTAATCGCCTATCATTTTCTGGATACATAGAGGGAGGATAGGTTTTGCCATCAGACATATTTAAGCATTTAATTTCATTAATTTCACTGTCTATTAACTCAAACTCTATGTTACTACAGAACTGTTTTGTAATAGTTTCTAAAACTCCTTCATCATTTCTATTAAAATTAACAGCTTCACCATTTCCTTTTACTAGCAATGTTTTTAGTTGGTTTTCAATAAATTTACCATACATATTTCTCCCTTTAATTTGATTGAAATTCTCTGGATCTATAGAATCTTTTTGAATGATGAATGAGTTGCCTAATATTTTTAAAGAATCTAGTTTTTCTGTGGTTGTATTGCTTAACAATTTGATACTATCTCCAGTTATCTGACTCTTATCTGACCATAGTATTGGGTCTACATACATTTTTGTAATACCTTTTGACTGATCTGTATACAATGAGTCACATTTTCCCTGAAGATCTAATTTGAAAATTTTCACATTATTGTAGGACCGAATAATTCGATGATCTTTTTTACCAGTAACAAGTAAAGTATCACCATGAATAAAGGTAGAGTCGTTTTCAACTACAGAGATTGCAACAGCTCTTTTAATCATAAAAATTGAATCTGTTTTCTGAAAATATTCTGCATAATTTCCTCTGGCCATAAAATTCTCAGCAGTATCTATTACTTTAATATTATTGGTGGCAGAGGCAAAACCACGTATTTTATCATAGTATAAACTATCTCCTTCAATGGTTCGTTCGTCTAAATAAAGCTTGGCGTTTTTTACAAAATGTGAAATATCTGTTTTTGTATTATAAAAGCCTCTTTCTGAATAAATTTTATTATTATCTTTTTGATTTGTGATGGTAGACGGGCCATATAAAAAGGCATGTCCTGAGTTGGTGTAATAATCTAAATGATTAGATACTATTAAATTATCAGGATTGGTAATGGTCACTTTTGTAGTGGCAGTAAATTTCTTTTGTTCTAAATAATAGTTTCCATTTTTACTTTCTAGAACATTGGTTTCATCTTTTATAACTGCATGATCTTTGTAATAAAGGAGTTGACTAGCTCTATTAAAGTAGAGAGTGTCTGTAGTGAGTGTCATTGTTGGGTCTTTTAAAACCACATTACCCCAAGAGACTGATTTTTTTAAGTTCGCATCATAATCTACATAATCACTGTATTGCTTAACGGTATCTCCCTGATTGATAACAACATCACCTATTGCTTTAAAGAAATTATCTTTTTTATAATAGTACGCCTGTCTCTTATACACATCTCCGAGCCCACGAGACCTCTCTACATCTCGT
>OJDU01000207.1_pt1 | contig 13219 bp, 10 predicted proteins | sample 1592771 | NCBI WGS metagenome assembly OJDU01 (sample SAMN05416864, study PRJEB24817) | seawater metagenome | isolation source: Sea water | place: Canada:Atlantic | collected 2013-11 | reverse complement strand
TACACAGAGTAGATCGTCGGCAGCGTCAGATGTGTATAAGAGACAGGGCGTAGACTTCCACCATACCGGTCGTGTACGCCGCGTTAAGGCCGACGCAATCGCCAAGCGCCTCGAAGAACGCACGGTCGTGCTGCAGAGCAATCTAGGTTATTCATTAACCGGTGAAGTTTTTAATCTCACAGTCGAAGAAGTCGCAACCGAGTTGGCCATTGCGCTTGAGGCGGACAAACTCATTTTCTTGGTACCTCAGGAAGGCGTTTGCGACGACCAAGGCGAACTTGTCGCCTCACTCAATCCTGCCAGCGCTACCGTCGCTGCCGAACGCCATGCGGCAAGCGATATCGACTCCGAAAAAGCCCTCGGCACGGCGCTGCGAGCGAGTATAAAGGCGAACACTGCTGGCGTTAATCGCACGCACCTGATTGGCTACAAGTGCAACGGCGCGCTCATTCGCGAACTGTTTACGCGTCAGGGAGCAGGCACGCTAATCAGTGACGATAGCCTCGATACATTAAGACAGGCGACGATCGATGATGTCTCTGCAATCCTCTCGCTCATTCGCCCTCTTGAGGCAGATGGCACGCTGGTCGAGCGGTCGCGAGAAAGGCTCGAAACCGAAATAGAAAACTTTAAGGTGATCGAGCTCGAGGGCGCAATCATTGCCTGCGCAGCACTCTATCGCACAAGCGAGTCTCTCAGCGAGATTGCCTGCATCGCAACGCATCCAAACTATCGTCGCCACGGCCTCGGCGCGCGACTGCTTCAGAGCTTAACAGCCGAGGCGAAGGCAATAGGAATAGAGAAGGTCTTCGTTCTGACTACTGTGACAGCGCATTGGTTTATCGGTCATGGCTTTGCCGAAGGCTCGCTCGACGATTTACCCGAGCAGAGGCAGGCGCTCTATAATTTGCAGCGCAAGTCGAAGATATTTCTGAAAGGCGTTTAGTTTTTTCTTAACGACGAAGCCTGACTAGTCTGCAAATACTGTAGGCGTAGGGATTCTCTCCCTCGCCTTGGCCTTCCGAGGCGAATTCTTCGCGCGCGACTTCTTGCCATTCGTCCTCATCGAACTCCGGCAGGTGTGTGTCGCCCTCAACGCTTGCCTGCACGCGAGTGAGATGAAAACACTCTGCCTGTTGCAATGCGTCGGCATAGAGTCGTGCGCCGCCAATGACAAAGGCTTCGTCAACGCCTAGCTCGGCACTAATCGATTCGGCGAGTGCCTTCGCCGCCGCTAAGCTCGACACAACCTCCGCGCCTTCGGCGATATAATTCGGATTAGAGCTGACGACTATCGAGCGTCGATTGGGCAACGGTCTGCCAATTGACTCCCACGTATTACGACCCATGATGATGCAGTGGCCGGTAGTCGTGCGACGAAAGTACTTAAGGTCTTCGGATAAATGCCACGGCAGTGTATTGTCGCGCCCGATGGTTCGGTTCTCCGCCATCGCGACGATCAAAGAGAGTTTCATGAGTACTAATCCATTGTGAATCTTGAGTAGCGCCTAAACCGAGAACGGGTAGGCGATTGGGTCGTGATGCCGATAGCCTTCGACCGAAAAGTCATCGAGCGTGACCCATGTTTCGATATCTTCGAGGCTCTTAATGTCGGGGTTAATGTGCAGCTTCGGTGCAGCAAACGGTTTACGCTTAAGCTGCACGTCGCGCATTAGTTCGAGCTGATCTTCGTAAATATGCGCATTCACGATTTTATGATAGGCAGTCCCCGCATCATGCCCTGTAATTTGGGCAATGAGCGCGAGCAGTGCAAACACCTGAATCTGATTAAAGTTGAGACCCAAGGGCACATCGCAAGAGCGTTGGTAACTCGTAAGATGGAGCTTGCCGCCAAGTAGCGAAAAAGTGTGTGTGTGCATACACGGTCGAAGGCAGCCTAAGTCGAATTCGCCTGGGTTATAGAATGTCAGAATTTCGCCGCGATCGTCTAACCCCTTGTTTAAGTCGTCGACTATTTTACGCAGTTGGTCGAGCGGTTCGCCGTTAGGCTTTGCCCACGCTCTGCCTTGAACGCCATACACACGACCCATATCGTCTTCGCCCCGGCGCACAGGATTAGCAAGCCACGCGGCGTTTTCATTCGAATTGGCATCCCAGCTTTTAGTGCCGAGCGCGCGAAAATCCGCGGCATTATCATAGCCACGAAGATAACCAAGCAGTTCGGCGATAGCGGCTTTCCAGTAACTTTTTCGCGTCGTAATAATCGGAAACTCGTTGCGCTCTGCCGAGTACTGCAAGTCAGCATTGATCACTGTGAGACAGCGCTTACCGGTACGCTCATTCGCGACCCATTCGCCCTCTTCAACGATACGTCGGCAAAGGTCTAGATACTGGTGCATACACATACCATCCTAAAATTACTTCGGATTTAGTTCCACAGAGACACCATCGCGACGATAGCCGTACGCCATCATTACTGCGCCGATGACAATCATTGGTAACGACAATAATTGTCCCATAGTGAGCCAGTCAAAAGCGACAAAACCAATGTCTGCATCGGGCTGGCGCGCAAACTCGACGACAAAGCGGAACACGCCATAACCGACGCCAAACAGCCCCGTGATACTGCAGCGCGGACGTGGTTTCGATGAAAACCACCAGAGCAGCGCGAACAAAGCGACGCCTTCGAGCGCAAACTGGTACAGCTGAGAAGGGTGACGCGGAAGCGCATCGACATAAGGAAAGACCATACCCCAAGGCAAATCAGTAGGTCGGCCCCAGAGCTCGCCGCCAATAAAATTGCCTATCCTGCCGGCGCCGAGTCCAAAAGGCACGAGCGGTGCGACAAAATCCATGGTCTCAAAGAAGGGCTTGCCGAGTCGGCGCGAATACCACCCAAACGCAGCGAGCACTCCCAAAAGTCCGCCGTGAAACGCCATGCCGCCTTCCCACACCCGAAATAGCCAAATTGGATCGGCGAGAAAGCGGTCGAAATTGTAGAAGAACACGGAACCGAGGCGACCGCCAATCACGGCACCCATCGCACCATAGAACACTAAATCGGATATTTGCTCGTCGCTCCATGAACCTGGGCTTTTGTGCGCGCGATAGAGCGCAAGTCGCCAAATACCTGCAAAGGCGACAATGTACATTAAGCCATACCAGTGGATACTTAGCGGGCCTAAGGAGAGCGCGACAGGGTCAAACTGAGGGTGGGTGAGCATGCTGTTCTCGTTCAATGACTTTCAACAGCTAGGGTAACCGGTTATACACTTTTTTTGTAGCAAACTGGCACTCGATGTCCGAATGGGTAGAATAGATTGCTAAACCTTAAAAAGAGAAGTAATCGCCACCATGTGTCTCATTTTTATCGGTCATCGCAGCCACAAAGACATGCCATTAATCGTGGCCGCAAACCGCGACGAATTCTTCGCGCGCGAGACGCGGCAGGCGCATTGCTGGGACGACGGCGTTATAGCGGGGCGTGATGGTCGGGCTGGCGGTACTTGGCTTGGTATTGGCCCCAACTCACGCTTTGCAGCGATTACCAACCGCCGCGGCAGCGCGCCTAAAGATGGCATACGAAGCCGAGGAGAGCTCACGGCCAATTTCCTGCGCGGCTCAGCGACGCCGGCCGATTACGCAGCGTCGATTGCCGAAAACGGCCAAGACTATGCAGGATTTAACCTGCTCATTGGCGACGCCGACTCGCTGTATTACCTTAACAACGAGGTGCTGGCGGCACCCAGAGAACTGGCGCCTGGGTATTACGGACTGTCGAACGGCGTACTCGACGAACCTTGGCCAAAAGTAAGCAAGGGCAAGCAGCGCTTTCAAATACTGGCAAGTGAGAGCCAAGTGTTGACGACCGATACGTTAATAGACCTAATGGACGATCGAGAGAAAGCCGAGGATCATGAGTTGCCGTCGACTGGGCTAACACTCGCCCTCGAACGACGGCTTTCCTCCGCCTTCATTCAAAATGAGAAAGACCCGAACGAAGAAATACTCGGCTTGCACGATTACGGCACGCTGTGCTCTACCGCACTTATCAGAGATCAGAAAGGTAATGTGCGCTTCCATGAGCGCAACTACGATGCGCTAGGACGGCCAACGAAAAGCCATTTTTTCCATCTGGGAACAGGCTAATTAATGCGTGCGCGAAGAGCGCAGCAATCTGTCGACTCCGGCGTTATACAGCGCCATATCAACCGCGCTGCGAATAGTTTGCGCGTCGTCCAATTCGGCGACCTGTTCTAGTAAGTCTTTCGCAACATCCATCGAGACGCTGCGAATAACCGATTTTACTTTCAACAGCGTCGAGGCGTTCATTGAAAGCACGTCGTAGCCCATGGCGATAAGCAGCACCGCCGCGCCCGGATCGCCTGCCATCTCACCGCAAATGCTCACCGGTTTTCCTTCTGCCTTAGCGAGTGTGACCACTTGCTGAAGGGCTGCAATAACCGCGGGATGAAATGCCGAGTACAGGCTCGCAACGCGCGGATTATTGCGGTCAACAGCCAGTAAATACTGTGTTAAGTCGTTGCTACCCACCGACACGAAATCGACCATCTTAGCCAGCACTGATGTCTGATAGACCGCCGCAGGCAATTCGATCATCACGCCAACCGGTGGATACACGACGTCGACTCCTTCTTGAACGAGCTCCCGATACGCCTTTTTAATGAGTTGCTGCGCCATAGACACTTCGTTCACGTTGCTGATCATCGGCAGCATAATCTGCAAATTATCCAGTCCCACGCTTGCCCGCAGCATCGCGCGTATCTGCGCCATGAAAATCTCTGGATGATCGAGCGTCACACGAATTCCGCGCCAACCTAAAAAAGGATTCGCTTCTTCGATCGGAAAATACGGCAATGATTTATCGCCACCGATATCGAGTGTGCGCATGGTCACTATTTTTGGCGAAAAAGCCTCGAGCTGTTCACGATAAATTTCGTATTGCTCTTGTTCGCTTGGGAAGCGCTCGCTCAGCAAAAAGGGTACTTCGGTGCGAAACAGACCGATGCCTTCGGCGCCCTGATCGAGCGACTGCATCACGTCGGACATGAGGCCCGTGTTAACCCACAGCTGAACGCGATGGCCGTCGGAGGTCTCGCAAGGCTCTTCTTTAATGCCCTCGAGTCCCGCGATTAATTGCTCTTGCTCTTTAATAATTTCGCGATAGCGTAGGCGCAGCGCTTTCGATGGGCTAGTTATTACCTCACCGCGATAGCCGTCTACTACCAAGCTCCGGCCCTCTAACTGCGCGTAAGGCAAATCCACCGTGCCCATAACCGTCGGGATCCCCATCGTCCTTGCGAGAATCGCAACGTGAGAGTTACCCGACCCTTTTACCGAGATTAGTCCCTTTAATTTTTCTTTAGGCGCCTCGGCAAGCATCGATGGCGTGAGCTCTTCGCTCACGAGGATAGTGTTTTCCTGATATTCGATTTCGATCGGCTCACGCGCCTGCAGATAAAAAAGAACGCGGCTACAGAGGTCTTTAATATCAACTGCTCGTTCTCGTAAATAGTCATCGCTCATCGACTCGAATGAGCGAACATGTTCACCGGCTACATAGGCGAGCGCGCCTTGCGCCCAGATGCCCTGCCGAATGCGCGCGACCACCTCGTTGCCTAACGCATTGTCGTCGAGCATACGTGCATAAACGTTGAACAGCTGGCGCTCTTCTTCGGCGACATGGCCTGCAATTTTTTCATAGAGGTCGTTCATATCGCGGCGCACCGCGTCGATACACGTTTTAAAGAACGCCACCTCGTGCTCAATATCCTTCGCCGGCCGCTGAGGGATCTGGCTAAGATCAGCGTGGGGAAAAACCACAACGGCGCGACCAATGGCGACACCCGACGATCCCGAGACACCCGGAAAAATGGTGTCTTCGGTTTTCTTGCCCGAAGGACTCAGCCCCTGAATCGCCCCTGTTGCTTCGGCATGCGCAATAACGCCCGAAAGCTGAGCCGACAGTGTGATGAGAAAAGCCTCTTCGCCCTCGTCGAAACGGCGACTCTCGCGCTGCTGAATAACCAGAACACCGAGCACCGCGCGGTGGTGAATGATGGGCACTCCAAGGAAAGAATTAAATTCTTCCTCGCCGGTATCTTGAAGGTAGAAGTAGCTGGGGTGTTTCGATGCATCACTCAGATTGATCGGCTCGGCATACTTTGCAACAAGACCCACCAGGCCTTCATCGGTTTGCAAGCTAACGCGGCCAACGGCCTCTGCCTTTAACCCTTGGGAGGCCATGAGCACATGGCTATTAATATCTTTATCGAGGAGGTAAACCGAACAGACCTGCGTGTTCAGCGCGCTGCGCACGCGCGTGACAATAATGTCTAGCGCCGATTGAAGATCGCGCGCTGAGTTGACTTCTTGCACAATGCTACGCAGTTGGTCGAGCATGCTTTATGCGACTCCTCTCGAGGTGCCTAGCGCAGCATAGCTAGGGGCTTAATTAGAAAAACCTAATTAAAAAATAAGTAGGGCTCGAGCGATGTTGTCGTCAATCGCTAGAGTTTGCTCAGAGCAACATAACGTTCGAGCGGCGGTTGAAGCTGCTCGAGTGCCGACCGATAGACGTCGCGCTTAAACTCGATGACCTGCTCGACGGGATACCAATAATTAACCCAGCGCCAGTCGTCAAATTCGGGCGTACCCGACTTGCTTAACACGATAGACTCTTCGTCGCTTTCAAGACCAAGCAAAAACCACTTTTGTTTCTGTCCTATACAGAGCGGGTCTTTATGCCGACGAATATAGTTCTCGGGTAATCGGTAGTGCAACCAGTCTTCGGTTTGATGCAGCAGGCTAACATGCTGCTGCTCGAGACCGACCTCTTCTTCGAGTTCGCGATAGAGCGCCTCTTCCGCCGACTCATTCTCTTTGATTCCGCCCTGCGGGAACTGCCACGAACTCTGCCCTATACGCTTAGCCCAGAGCAGTTGCCCTTTAGGGTTACATATTACGATACCGACATTGAGTCGGAAGCCGTCGGAGTCAATCACGTTAGCATTACCTTACTAGAATTCAGAGGCCTCATTATTTCACAGATAGAGGCGATAGATCAATTGCACCACACGAGGAGCTATAAAAATTACTCAACAAATACAGATAGATAGATTGCGACCAGTCGCTGCAGAGTTATAATAGTGCGCCTAATCAAAGCGCGTTTGACACGCCTCAACAGTAATAGGATTTCGTATGGCTCGCCCCGCACCCAGACTCGCCCTGTTCGACCTCGACAACACGTTACTCGCCGGCGACAGCGATCACGCTTGGGGAGAGTTTTTAATTTCTCGTGGCATCGTCGACGAAGCCGAGCATCGTGCGAAGAATGATGCGTTCTATGAGCAATACGTCCGTGGTGAATTGGATATCCACGGCTATGTAGCCTTTACTCTTGAACCAATATTGAGCTTAGCTCCCGCTGCGTTGAATACACTTAGGCAAGAGTTTGTCACGAGCGAGGTGGCCGCGATCATGCTTCCGAAGGCAATAGCGCTCGTGAACAGCCACCGCGACGCCGGTGATCTGTGCGTCATTATTACAGCAACAAACGAATTTATTACTCAGCCAATCGCGGCGGCATTTGGCGTCGAACACCTAATAGCGACCGGACTCGAACAAACCGGCGAGGGAACCGAGCAGCGCTACACAGGCGCGATAAAAGGCACACCGTGTTACCAACATGGGAAAATCACGAAGCTAAATGCTTGGCTCGATGCCAGAGCAGCCGAGGCTGCTGGAGGAGACCCACTCGCTTCGCTCGCAGACAGTATTCTTTATAGCGATTCGTTTAACGACCTGCCCTTGCTCAACGCGGTAACCACCGCAGTTGCCGTTGATCCCGACCCACGCCTTGAAGCCGAGGCCGTGGCGCGTGGATGGGAAATTCGTAGCCTGCGAGGCGCTTAAAATAGACCGATCTGGCGGCCGAATAGTTTTTCCATCGAGTCTCCAACGAAGCCTAAAATTGCATCGGCTATAGGCTCGATCTGACGCTCAATATAAAACTCGTAATCGGGCTTTTGATCGGTAAACCGCACAGGCTCCGCGCCCGTGCGCGTCATAATATACTCGATCCAACCGCCCTCGCCTTCGACCACACTTAAGCCTAGCTCAGATCTCGCCCTCTCGGCCTTGCGCGCGGCTTGTATATGCGGCGGTACATTCTTCACGTAGTCGTCTAGTCTCCGCCTCAGGCGCTTCCGGAAGACGAGTTTGTCGTCTAGGTAACCGGCGCGAAGGTCGTCGACTAGGCGAAATAAGTAGTCTGTGTAGTCTTCGCCTAAGAAAATTCGACGATAGAGTTCGCGCTGAAACTCACGCGCAAGGGGCGACCAGTCAGTGCGCACTGACTCGAGTCCTTTGAATATTAACCGGTAGTCCGCTGTCGGTTTATTGCCGCTTGTCATCGCCGAACCTTGATTGACTCGCACCATGCCCGCGTAGCGCTTTTTACTGCCGGCGTCGGTTCCGCGAATGGTGGGCATCAAGAATTTAGTGAAATGAGTCTCAAACTCCATTTCTAAAAAACTGTCGACACCTTGCTCTGCCATTACGCGGTCGCGCCACCATTCCGTCATGCGCGCTGCAAGCCGTTTACTTAACGCGACAACAGACTCTGCGCGCTCAGCTGCACTGTCGCTTGTACTCGATTCGACATCAATCGCCTCTTTAGGGATTAGCACAAACACCGAGTCAGTATCGCCATAGATGACGCGGAAACCCTCGGCTTCTATAAACCGCTTACTCTCGAGAATTATCTGATGACCGCGCTTGGTAATTGAGCTCACGAGGCGAGTATCCAAAAAGCGGCAGCCGCTTGTACCGAGCACGCCATAGAACGAGTTCATAATGATTTTAATCGCCTGCGACATGATGGCATCGCCTGCGAGCTTTGCTTGGTCGCGCGCTGCCCACAGGGTCGCGATAAGCTCAGGCAGTATTGCGTCGCCGCGCGCGAACTCGCCACCGTCGAATCCCTCGATAGGTTTAGGCTCGTTCACCGCGAGAGCAAGCGCCAAGGGATCAACATGAAACGTGCGGATGATACTCGGATAGAGACTCTTAAAATCGAGTACGACCACATCATCGAAAATACCTGGATCGGAATCGAGTACATAACCGCCGGGACTCACGTTCGTCGTGTCACCACTTCCCTGCGCTGGTGCAACAAAGCCTTTGCGGTGCAATCGCGGCAGGTAGAGAAAATCGAGCGCTGCGACGGATCCTCCGTAGCGATCGAGCGCGAGACCCGTTAACGCGCTTTTCTCGATGGCAAACTCTAGCAGTCTTTCTTTTGCGAAAATGTCCCAAACCAATTTACAGTCTTCGAGGTTGTACCGTGCGAGAGCGGCCTTGTCTTGTGCGAAAAGCGTATCGATTTCGGCACCGCGCTGTTCGACGTTGTCGACAAGCTTGCCACGTCCCAACACTTCGCGTGCAACCGTTTCTAGAGAAAAATTCTCGAACGCATAGGTCGCTGACCGCATAAGTTCAATCCCATCTAGCGCGCAGCGCCCAGGAATAGTTGCATAGAAGCGGCCGTTCTTTTGGGCACCTCCTCGCTCCCTGGCCTCGCGCCATGCGACCGTCTGCGGCTGGCCAGCAGTCGCTCGTCCTAGCGATAGTTTCATCTTTAATCTGTCGCATACGCGCTGCAGGCAACGCAGATCGAAATTGACCACATTCCAGCCGATCAGCACGTCGGGATCTACGCGTGCGACATGATCTAGAAACGCAGTAATAACAGCCCGCTCGCTAGACAGCACTTCGATGCGCAGCGCAGAATTATCATTGCTGCTTTCCCGCAGCGTACTGCGACTATTTTCCGTGCGACTCTGTATACCATCCTCGCCGCCAACGAGTTTTTCTCGCCACGCAGCGTCACCCAGCATGAATACGACAGACTCCTGCACTGAATAAACGCCGATAGAGTAGAGCTGCTCCGCTTTCATGTCGGTTTCGATATCGAAGGAAAGCGCGCTGAGTGTAGGGCGAAACTCGGTAGACTTTATGCGTGGATTCAGCAGCTGTGTTGTGGCCTCGCTTGCATCAGTCTCGCCGATCTCAACGGCGATCGATCCCGTTATAAATCGCTCCATCAAGAACCTGTCTGTTGGCCTCACATCCGCTTCCGACAGCTCTATTCCTGCGGCTAGTAGTCTACGCCGCAACTCGCCCATCGCTTTATTGGATCTAACATAGAGCGCCATTACCGGCTCATGTGAAAAGTTTTTAAGCTTAGTTTCTGCCACCCTCCATGACGCAGCGCTGCGCTGTGAGAGTAATCCGCTGGGCGTGCAGGCAGCAGTTGTGGCGTTGTCGTTCGTCGTGCCAAGGGTAGATTCGAGCAGCACGCGTTGCTTAGCAGGAAAGAAGCAGACCGCCTCTTGTTTGTCGAAGATGAGGCAGCGTGGGCCGGCGCTAGTCGCCAGCCAGAGGGTGAGGGTTATACCGGTTTTGGTATCGCTAAGCTGACGCGAAAGGATGAAGCCTGGCGCAAGGCTTTTTTGCGCCGAGGCTTTATTCAGAGTCTGGCTACTAATCAGATCGTGACCGTGCGCGGGAACTGCGCGAAGTCTTCCCAGTAACTCGACGCAGGCTTCTCTGGCATCTCTGCTTCGGTAAGCTGCACGTTGCCATTGATATCAGTCACGCGTGAGACAATCGTATGGTCGCCCGGGGTCGCATCTTGCCAGTCGAAACTGAAGAGTTTCCATGCGTATTTCGTCGAGCGCGGATTGATCTGAGCACGGCGCCACGGCCCGTCGTCGACCTTCACCTCAATCGATTCTAGCGGCGTGCCGTCGTTGAGCGCGAAGCCTTGTATCGTGTAATCGCCCCCATTCTCGACAACCCTTACGATCGTCGACTTAAGGTTCATTTCGGCGACCGAGTTCTCGACCCAGCGCTCTACTCCGCCTACATTTTCTTTCTTGAGAGTCACATAGTCGCGCCCCATAAATCGACCCATGTAGCGCGTGTCTTGCACATGAATTTGAGTGAGCCACTTAACGTTGGCTACGCCATACCATCCTGGCACGAGTAGCCGCACTGGTTTGCCGTGATAGTGCGGCAGTGGTTCTCCATTCATTTCATAAGCCAGCATATTCTCAGGGCGCATCGCGTCCTCTATAGACAGGCTGCGTGCGAATGCTTTCTCGACCTCGACTCCGCGCGCGGGTACTTCTTGGGTTTGAATGTCTGAGCCAAAAAAGACGATCTCTTTAGCACCGGGCTGTATGCCCGCTTCTTCGAGCAGACGGTGAAGCGTAACGCCTCGCCAGTAGGCGTTACCCACCAAACCATTAAACAATCTGCGGCCGTTTCCGCCGCATTCGAAACCAACCTGTTGCTCAAATACATCACGCGCCATCAGATCTGACAGAGATAAATCGAGCTCTTTGTCGACCATGCCAGTAACCCGAAGACGATAGGAGTCGTTATCAACCTCAGGCTGGCCGTAATGCTGCACGAGGTAGAAGTCTTCGTTGTCGGTAAAATAGGAATCAATCTCGCGTGTATCGAGATAGTGAACTGCGTTTGGTCGCACCGGGCCAACTTTAAAGGTATCGGGCACATCGTTAAAAGGGACAAGGCGTTCGCCCTGCGCTAACGCGGGAAAAACAAAGTTGGGAAGCGAGGCAACACCGGCAGCGCCCATAACGCCTTTTAGCAGCGAGCGTCGGTTAATCGATGCGCCTTCATTTGGCAAGGCAGTTTGCGTATTCTGGTTTAGCTCGTCGTTATTTTGGCCATCGTTGCTCATCGCTATTCTCCTGAATATTATTTTTCTTGGTTACCTTGTTGATTGCCCGCGACTGCTTTTGGAAGCTTACCGTACCGGGAAATACTAGTGGTGATGTCCGCCCGGGCCATGCACATGTCCATGTGCGATCTCTTCAGCACTCGCATCGCGAACTGCCACCACCTCAACCTCGTAATAGAGCGTTCGCCCTGCGAGTGGGTGATTGAAATCGACGTCGGCATTAAATTTACCTACTTTCGACACTACCACACTGCGTACTCCACGCTCGGTCTTTACTGCAGCGACCATGCCGGGTTTCAACTTGGTTACCCCTTGTTGAAGTTGCAGGTGTTTTATCGGCACGCGTTGCATGGCATCTGGCTGCCGCGGCCCGTAAGCTTCTTCGGGCTTTAGGGTGATTTCGATGCTGTCGCCAACCGATTTACCCTCTAACGCGCGCTCTAGGCCGACGACCACATTGTGGAAACCGTGAAGATAAAAAAGCGGCTCGCCCCCGCTCGACTCTTCCATCCAGTCACCGTGACTACCATCGGGCGCTACCTCTGCCAGTTTGTAGTGAAAACTCACCACCTTGTTGAGGGTTATTAGGTTAGCTGCATCCATGGCCTTGTCCTGATCAGCGTGGCTGACGGGGGCGTTACTTGTGTCTAGATTGCTCAAAAGTTGTGATCCTCATTTGTTTAGGCCTCCCGCCGCCCCTCAATCAGAGTGGCTAATAGGGGTTTGATGCCGTGATTCTAGCAGACACGCAAGCGGTTTCGCATTGAAAGAAAGCGAGACGATGCAGTTTTAGCCGACTGCCTAGCGCGAGAGGCACAAGGATTAATCTGTAATTCGGATTCCCGCTAAAGACACGCTTTTTGCGGATTTAAGTCAAAAAACAGCCCCTTTTGAGCTGTTTTTCATTACAAAAACGTAGTTGTGTCTTAATGAGACTAGATGTGACAGGGTGTCTTGCGGTGGCGACAACTTTCCTCCTGATTTTTACAGGGTTGTGACTAGAGAGCTGGGGAATTAAAGGGCGGCTTGTTTTTGACAGCCAAATCTCCAAATCCGTAACTTATTTTCATCAGAATGAGCAACTTTGCTCACACTAACGGTCACCTAAAAGGCGTGCATGACAATCAATCCGTGCAACTCCCTCTCTCAGCCAGGCAACTAGCTATGGAACACTCGCAATTTACGAAATTCTCTCCCATCACTGTTTTGGTTAAACGCGCCATCAAAAAGCTTCGCGTCGATGCCGGCCACTCGATGAACGAAGGTGCGCGTTTGCTGGGCGTATCGCGCAAGCAGCTCGAGGACATCGAGACCATCCGCAACTATGGTTGCCATTTAGATCTCGAGCTGCTCGCCAAAATTAAGGTTATCTACCGAAAGTCGCTGGATGAGATTGTCGGTGAACTGCCTGGTGACTGTCTCTTATACACATCTCCGAGCCCACGAGACCTCTCTACATCTCGT
>OJDU01000201.1_pt1 | contig 13805 bp, 20 predicted proteins | sample 1592771 | NCBI WGS metagenome assembly OJDU01 (sample SAMN05416864, study PRJEB24817) | seawater metagenome | isolation source: Sea water | place: Canada:Atlantic | collected 2013-11 | reverse complement strand
ATACGAGATGTAGAGAGGTCTCGTGGGCTCGGAGATGTGTATAAGAGACAGATGGCACTACCATCATCAGGACAATTAAGTTTAAGAGATATACAAATAGAATTAGGAGCTGCTAGTACAAATATCTCCTTAGGAGCTATGAGTGATACAGCAGGTTTTTTAGCACCAGATAAAGTATCTGATTTTTATGGGTATTCAAATCTTACTGCTTTTTATACAACAGCAACTCAACCAAAACCAGTATTTGCATGTAATCAGACCCTTATTAACACTTTTTACCATAATGGATCTGGTTTATTACCTGTAGTAGGTGATACTGTTTATCAAGCAAACCAAACTACTTTGGATGCTAGTATAAACAGAGGTTCTTCTACCGCTAGTAGTGGAGGATCATTTCAAGTATATACTACTAATAGTTCCGGAGTAATTACTGCTGTAATAAATTGTTTTTAACTAAAAATATTAAAAAATATGAAATTTATAGACAACAACATTCAAGATTATACAGGTACAGATTTTAATGTTTTTAAAAATCCAGATGGAGTTACCATTATGAAATTTAATGATACTCAACAGTGGTTATCAAATATGGAACAATATGGGAATTTATTTTTAGGTGGATGTGATAGTTGTTCTTCTTTTTATAAAGATTCCTTTGATGGGTTTTCATATGATTCTGTATTAGTAGCAGGTTTAGGGTTTGGTTTAATACCACAAGAATTAATTACCGAAAAAAACTGTAGTAAAGTAGACGTAGTAGAAATAAACCAAGAAGTTATAAACTTTAATAACACATCAGGTCATCTAGATTCTAATATAAACATCATTCAAGGAGATATACATAATTATACAACATCAGAAATGTATGATTTAATTATTATTGATACTATTTGGGGTGCAAATGAAATGACTGAAGACCAATGGCAGGCATTAGTAACAAGATTTACTAGTAATCTTAATACCAATGGTGTAATATATTCCCCTGTTCTTACAAAATGGGTAACAGTATAATTATATATGTAGGTTATTATTAACAATAACTTGATATTTATAATCAAATTAGTTATATTACATTAAACATAAAATTATGAGTTGGACCTATAAACAACATGAAATAGGAGATATTACTCAATTCCCAGAAAACACATTCGGTTTCGTATACATGACAACACATAAACCTTCGGGTAAGTCATATATTGGGAAAAAAGTATTATTTCACAATCAAAAGAAAAAATTGGGTAAAAAAGAACTAGCTGCCTTAACTGGGGTGGTTGGTAGAAGACCTTCATATAAATTAATAGTTAAAGAATCAGATTGGCTTAAATATTATGGTTCACAATCAGATATTAAACAATTACTTTTAGAGGGTAAAAAAGATGAATTTGAACGTACTATATTAAAATGTGTACAAACAAAAAAACAACTTACCTATTTTGAAATTAAATATCAAATGTTGTATCAAGTATTAGAAAAACCAGATGAATTCTTTAATGATAACATTTTAGGTAAATTCTTTACAAAGGATTTAGATGGAATGGAATTTGAAGATCTCGTGGCTACCACCATATAATTTCGTATATTACCATTTATGGTAAACCAGTTATTAGTTACATTAGTAAACTCAGTATTAGGTTCGGGCAAAGCTACTGCTCGAAATAACTATGCCTACCATTGCCCTTTATGTAACCACCATAAACCAAAATTAGAAGTTAATTTAACTGAAAATCGTGAAGGTAAAAATCAATGGCATTGTTGGGCGTGTGATGCTAGAGGTACTACTATATATAATCTATTTAGACAGGTTAAAGCCGCTGCAGATAAATTTGTAGAATTAGGTAGCTTAGTTAAATCATCTAAATCCATTAGAGAAACACAAGTTGTATCCACTGTTGCATTACCAGATGAATATATTGGCCTAGATAACGTTGATAACAGCGATATAATGGCTAGACACGCGCTCGCGTACCTAAAGAATAGGCACGTGAGTAAATACGATATTCTCAAGTACAACATAGGTTATTGTAAATCAGGTTTATACAAAAATATGATTATAATCCCAACATATGATGCAAAGGGTAGTTTAAACTATTTTACTGCTCGCTCATTTGAAAAAGAACCATATGTTAAATATAGAAACCCATCAGCAAGTAGAGACGTAATACCTAATGAACATTTAATTAATTGGAATGTACCAGTAATTTTATGTGAAGGGTTATTTGATGCTATTGCTATAAAAAGAAACGCAATCCCCTTATTAGGGAAAAATATACAGAGTAGTTTAATGAAAAAAATAGTTACTTCTGTAGTAGATAAAATTTATATTGCATTAGATAGGGATGCAATAAAACAAGCTTTGAGATTCTGTGAAAAGTTAATGGCAGAAGGCAAAGAAGTCTATCTTGTAGATTTGCAAGATAAGGATCCGAGTGAAATGGGTTTCGAAAATTTCACTAAACTTATACAAACAACGTTACCATTAACCTACTACGATTTAATGGAACAAAAATTAGCTATATGATCAAAAAATCATACAAAAGACTATTAGAAATTTCAGATGATTACCAACAAGTTACAATGCCTGATTCAAGGTATTACAGACGTAATGGTAAGTATTATCCTTCTATTACACACGTTTTAAGTACTTATCCAAAAGGTAAGTATTTCGAAGACTGGCTTAAAAAAGTAGGACATGCCTCTGAATATATTGTTAAGAAAGCAGCAGAAGAAGGAACACAAGTTCATGAAATGATTGAGGACTGGTTAAATGGGAAAGAAATTACATTTTTATACCCTGATGGTAATCCAAAAATGCCTGCACATGTTTGGCAAATGTTCCTTAGATTCGTTGATTTTTGGGAAACATACAATCCTGTATTAATAGAAGCAGAAGTACACCTATTTTCGGATGAACTACAAGTTGCAGGAACGTGTGATTTAGTATGTGAATTAGAATTTAACGGAAAAACTGAACGTTGGATCATAGATTTTAAAACATCTAACCACTTACAGACAACATATGATTTACAAGGAGCACTATATGCCCAATGTTATGAAGAATGTTATGGTAAAAAGGTGGATAGAGTAGGAGTTTTATGGTTAAAATCTAAATCTAGAGGTGAAGATAAAGCTGGAAAACGCTTAAAAGGTAAAAATTGGGAAGTATATGAGTCGCCTCGTACACAAGAACAAAACCTAGAAATCTTTAGTCATGTAAGAGCGTTATTTAATATTGAAAACCCAAAACTAACACCTTATACATCAACATTTCAAACAACTTCTAAGAGGAAAGTCTAATATGTTTAATAAAATGCAGTAATAACAATTATTTATATATTTATAACAAAATAAACTAACTTAATAAAACTATGTCTTTATACTCATCACCAAATAGCCCAGGAGACTGGAGAACATTTCTAAAAAGAAATGATATTTCTTCTCTTCCTTTACAAGAACAAAAGAAAAAATATTTACAAGAACAACTTCAATTTGATGATTTTGTATCACAACAGGCTATTTCACAACAATTAGCTTTTAATTCCCTGTCAAATCAAAATAGAGTAGCAGGTAATAAGAAAAATAAAGTAATAAATGCAGCATTTAATGCAACTCCCGCTTTACAATCAATAACTACAAATACTACTTTTATTGATATTATATTTGAAAACCCAGTATTAGTAGATGATTCAGGTGGTATACCAACAATTAGTGTTACTAATGGAAAAGAAGGTGGAGGATCAGTTTCTCCAGTAGTTTACACTTATGTAAACAATGAGTCACAATCTAAATTAGTAAGATTTTCTCATACTCACCCTGCATCCCCAAATAATGATGGAGGAATTGCAGCTCATGTAATTACAGTTGGAGCTGATTTAGCAGGTTCAGCAACTGGAACAATTTCAGGTGGAGTAGCAACTAATTATCCTGGAGTTCCATTTACAGGTGTAGCAGGTGTTTCTGATATAGTTGCAAATTGTATTTTAGATGGAGGAGGAGTATTATCTGAAATTTCATTCCAATCTCAAGCAACACCATCATATGCCTTTAAACCAGGAGATCAATTAACAATTGATGCCGCTGCTTTAGGAAGTGGAGGTACAGGTACTATTACAGTAACAATTGCAACAGGAGATTTAACTGGAGATATTTTAACAATGGTAGGATCTACGATTGCTGAAAATGGAGGAGAAATTTATAGTGCAGCTAATAGCCCAGAAGTTCAATTAGACTTATCTTATACTTCTACGTCAACAAAAACTGCAGTAGCAAGTTAAGAATAAATTAAAATAAATTATATTAAATACGCGTGTCCCTTTGGATGCGCGTATTGTTTTTCGTAATTTAATTTCCTACAATATTTATAATAAAATATATTAAATGGGATATTTTAGAGGACCAAATTCAACCTTAGTTACTAGTGATTTAGTAAATAGTGTCACAACTACTGGAGGTACTATAATGTCCCAAGGAAACACAGGACCAAAAGGAGGTTATACTATTACTTTTAGACATGATTTAGGAGGGTGTGGTAGTGCAGATTCCGGTATTCTTATTTTACTTAAAGATAATTTTTCATGGAATAGGATGTCATTTGATTGGGAAGGTAATGGTACAGCTGCTTGTTGGAGCTTTATGCACACTTCAGGATTTGGGTCTGCTACTGGAACTGTTAATGGTAATATGAGCCCTCTTGATTCTATAGGTGTTGATGCAATTCTTAATCCCGTTCTTACTTGGGAAGTTCCCGCATATCAATCACATAATAGAGTTCATGCTTGTGATAATAATGCTAATAATTTCTTTAGATTTAACAGCTCTGATTATAAAAAATTTAGAATGTTAAGAACTAGAATTGCTGACACATCAAGTTTAGCTGGAATACATCATGGAAGAAGCTGTAATAGTACTGGTGCTTTTACTATAATTAAAAATATACATATCTGGTAAAATTATGAAAATAAAAACACATATTGAAAATGGTATAACAATAAACCAAGTCACACCTTTAGAGCAAGATATGGCTTCAATAGAATTAAAAGAAAATAGAAAAAATATTTGTTTAAGTTGCATTGATTATAATAATGATAATACTTGTAACTCTTGTGGTTGTATAGTAGACACTTTGATGACCTTTATAACATCTGAATGTCCTATAAATAAATGGTAACATATGTATAACAAAACTATAACGCACTAAAATCAAGATTCGGATTATAATGGGAGTATTTGGAGGAAGACAATTTAATGCATTAAAAAATAATTTCATATAATGGGATTTTATAGAGGACCAAAAGTACAAAGAGAAAGAGATTCTTACGGAGAATGGTTTAAAATATTCCGTAATAATACATCTACTGGAGACTTTTTTTCAAGTGCTAGTGGTTGGGCTGAAGCATACCAAGCAAATACAAGTGATCCTAATAATAACAAATACTCTATTTTAACTTCTTGGAGTAAATTTTTAAGAAATGATAAATATACTTTAAAATTAGATTACCCTAGTATTAGTTCAACTAATATATGGTCACAAACATCCAACCCTGTAGATTCAGATGGTAGTGGAGGTGTAACAGGTTATACAGCTATTTCTATAGATTATTCAGGACAAGGTTGGGGTGGATTAGAAAGATACGATGGTAATGGAAGTTCACTTTTAGATGGTACTTTAGTTCCTCAAGGTAACTGGTATTTTGCTATTGCAGGTAATTCATGGGGTGGAACATACACCTTCCCAGGACCTGGTACTGCAGTTAGTTTAGTTGAATTATGGATTTTAAACCAACCAGCATAATGTATACAGGACCACACACAGTAACAGATGGATTAGTATTAGCTTTAGATGCCTCATCTAAAAGATCATATCCTGGTACTGGACTTGTATGGACCGATTTAAGTGGAGAAGACCATACTGCTAATTTAGCTAGTGGGGGCGCTACTTTTTCTTCCACTGATAATGGGGTTTTTGTTTTTGATGGTTCAACAAGCGATAGGATTAATGTAACTAACCCTGGTATTAGTCAACAATTCTCGGTAAGTTCTTGGGTATATTGTACTAATGTAGCATCTTCTAATAATATTGTATCAAAAAACGGACCTTACTTTATGAGAATCGTTAGTTCAAAGGTTAGATTTAATGTATTGGCCGGTAGCTGGTTATTTCAAAACGGAACAACCCTATTAACTAATAATACATGGTACAATCTTGCTATGGTATATAATGGATCTACCTGGAAAGGGTATATTAATGGTGAGCAGGAGTTTTCAACATCTAAGACAGGAACTATTTCTTCTAATGCCTCTTTGTATATTGGGTATACCCCAGCAGGAGGTGAACAAGCAGGATTTAATGGAAATATAGCTAGAGTTTCAATTTACGATAAGGCATTATCCTCTTCAGAAGTAGCACAAAATTATAACGCACTAAAATCAAGATTCGGATTATAGTGGGAACATACGGAGGACCAAATATACCAACAAATAATTTAACCTATATATGGGATTTTTCTAATCCTAAATGTATAAATGATATTTCGGGAGCTTATGGAAATGAATTATTTACCCAAACTAATTTAGATCCAACAAACGGAGCAACAATTCATAGTGGATCATCACCAATTAATAATTATTTAGAGGTTGATGGAAATAATGATCAATGTCCTACAGGTATAGATGTTAGTTGGAATAACACTAACTCAGTAAGTTGGGCCTTTTGGTTCAATCCAACTACTGGAGTTGCAACTGGTGGTATTTTAGGAAAACAAGATTCCCAATGGGAATGGTCCTTTTGGCAAAGTAGTAATGATTTAAACTTAGTATATTGGAATTCAAGTGGGGGTCATACCAATGGAATGGACTTTGGAATTGATGGTATAGAAAATGATGAATGGAATTTTGGCGCTTATACTTGGGATCACACTACTTCTGGAGCTAAATTTTATTTGTATAATTCTAGCCAAACTAATACACAAACCCATACTGCTTCTAACCCCTCAATTAATCAAAATAGATCTAATCAATTTTGTTTGGGAGGTGCAATATATACCTGGAGTGATAAATACTGGGGGGGAGATATAGGGTCTGTTTATTTATATGAAAGAACATTAAATGATTCTGAAATAAATAGAATATATAATGGAACAAAATCTAAATTCGGACTATAATGGGAACATATGGATCACCACACATACCACAAAAGGATTTAAAAGTATACTTAGATGTAACGAATCCTGATTGTTATCAAGCAAATAACATAACTGACCCAATTGCTTCTAGTACTAAATTGTATAATTTAGCAGATCAATCATTTGTAGAATATTTTTATAATAATATAGGTACAGAAGCATACCAAGAAACTGTTACACCTACAGCTTTACCCCTTATAGTAATGCAACACAATGCATTTGAAGGAAATACAAATAGGGATACAAATTGGGCTAGTAATGTTAATGTTCAAAGAGTACTATCCTTTAGTTTTGTATCTTGGTACAAATTTGATAATGTAAACCAACAAACAGAAAATATCTATGGTGGTGGATTTAGTAGTCAACTTTCATTTTACTTATCTAGTGGAGGAACATCAGCAAGTTCTGCTATATTAGTATATAGTGCTGCAGGGGGAACTAATGCTTTTCAAGCAACAATGGGCAACCAAATAAATGACGGTAATTGGCATATGAGATCTTACACAATGACAGGGCCTTCAACTGGTGTTCAAACTGTTAAGACATATATAGATGGTGAATATTATGCAACTACTAATTCAAATTCTAGTTATGCAGCTGTAACAACGACTAGACAAATGACTTGGGGTAGCTGGTCTGGAGGGTATGGTAATCTGGCTGGTCAATTAAATGGTTATATGTACTATGAAAGAGTATTAAGTGATAATGATATGAAACAAATATATAGAGCAACAAAAGGAAAATATGGATTATAATATAACTTGTCAAACTTGTGATTTCCCATCTATGATTAGTGGGTCTTTTACCTATAATGGTGCCACAGTAGAGGGTATTATGTGTTCAAACCCACCTTGCCCTGAATTTATGATACCAATATAATGTATACAGGACCACACATAATAACAGATGGATTATTTTTAGCTTTAGATGCTGCTTCACTTAGATCTTATCCTGGTAGTGGTACTACTATAAATAATTTGCCCAATAATTCTTATAGTGGAACCTTAAATAATGCTACAGTAAGTAATGGTGTTGTAGTTACTGATGGGTCAGATGATTATATTAGCGTAAATTATGGAAATGGTGTAAATCCTACTACGCAAGATCTTAGTTATGAATTATGGGTAAAACAAACTACAACTGGAACTGATTTATTTTTAGTTCAAGGAAACTGGTCATCAAGTAATAGATTTTATGTAGGTTTAAATGGAGGTAATTTAGCTTGGGGTTTACAAGAACGAGGATGGGCATCGAATAATACAAACTTTTCTCCTACTCTTAATGATTGGTTTCATGTAGTTATAACATTTAATGGTTCTACAGCTCTACTTTATGGTAATACAGTACAGCAAGCTAGTGATACTACTTTAACTAGTTATACATTTAATCAAAATTTAGTATTAGGATCAGGTAGACCAACTGACGGACAATATGATTGGTTTGGTGAATTCGGACCTGTTAAAGTATATAATAAAACTCTTACAGCAGATGAAGTATCACAAAATTATAACGCACAAAAATCAAGATTCGGTCTATAAATTCCCACGTAAAAATTTGGCTACCCGGGAGAGGGTTCGTATATTCACCATGTTGAGCAGTTAAGCACAACATTTAAAACAATTAAGGTTATGATGAGTCCAGAAAGTCTTTACATTGCAGAACAGGAATATTTTAGGTTTGAAGAGATTATGAATACAAAAGAAGTTATCTCAAAAGAGGAGTATGATTTTTGTTTTGTATATGACAAAGATATTAGAGAAGATACCTCTTATCTAGGAGATGGTAAGTATTTAAACCTAAGGGTTTATAGTGAACATGATCACGAAAAACGTGGAGAAGATGATGTGAATAACTGGTAAAAACGATGCGCGGGAGGCTTGGCTTCCCGGGATAGGGTTCGTATATTCATAGGGTATTAATAATTAAAATAAAGGTTATGTCAAATTTTAGAAAAGAGATTCTTGAAAATGGAAATATTAAGTTCACTGTAAAAGGAATTACCGAGTACCGAAGAGGTGGTGAAGATAATGAGTATGGTGATTTTCCAAAGATATTTAGAGTTAATGATGATGGTGATGCTATTTTTGAAGATTCAAGTTTATTTGGTAGAGGAATGAATATCAATAAATTAGGTCCTACTTGTATTACATTATATGATTACAATATGTTAGGTAAAAAAACAGTAGGTAAAATCAATTATAAAGATATTACATTCTTAAAAGAAACTAAAGATATTCCAGGTTTCGAAGGAACGTTAGAAGCATTAGATGAACTTACAATTATAAAATAAAGGTTATGAAAAAAATAGTATATTTACACGGTTTAGAAAGTGAACCAGGAGGAACAAAGGTGTCTTTCTTAGCAACAAAAGGTGCTGTTTATGCTCCTGCTATGGATTACGAAACATTAGATTTAAATGAATTTATCCTTACTTTAGGTATGCCTGATTTAATTATAGGCTCTAGTATGGGTGGTTATATTGCTGACATCATTGGCTCCCAGTTAGGAGTTGATGTTTTATTATTTAACCCAGCCTTATCCAATCATAACAGAACAGTTATAAAAGAATTTAATGTGGATTATGGTTCCCAAAAATATAAACGTACAATTGTTTTAGGTACTGAAGATGATGTTATTGATCCTGAGGTAACTAAAAAATTATGGTCTGTATATGGTAACCATGCTAAGTATGATGAAGTTGAGGGTATGGGTCATAGAACGCCACTTGATGTTTTTATCAATATGTATAATAAACATGCTTAATTATGATTAAATTATTAGATCTATTAAATGAAATAGATATTCCTAAAAACTCATGGAAACCAATCTCATCTAGTGAACTTAAAGATGTAGAAGATGACATCTTAGATTTAATTCAAAATGCTTATGGACCAATTGGAGGTCACCCTAACTACAAATCAGTAGGTGACTTAGCAGGTTCAGATTATGAAGTTATCGATTTAGATGACGACCCAGAAATAGATGCTGTTACAGTAACTAAACAAAGAGCAGGTGGTACTAAATATGTTGGTTTAGGACATGATGGTTCAAGCCAAGGTAAAAGAGGTTCAATAGGTCGTACAATAGATAAATTAAGTAATCCTGGAATTTATATTGAAGCATCAGGTAAAATGGCTGACATATTATCTAAGGCAAATGTAATACAAGTTACAGACGAAGATACAATACGTAAGGCACTTAAGGGTAAAGAAATAGAAATGTATGACGATGGTTCATATAGTCGTGTTTTAGGAGGAAAAAAATATAAAAAATTAATGTTTGGAAAACCCATAGTATGATAAGTTTAGTACAATTATTAAGAGAAGCACAAGGTAGCCCAAAAGCGATTATCTTAGCAGGAGCACCTGGAGCAGGTAAAGGATACATTTTACGTGGTTTAGATTTAGGAGGTATAAAAGTAATGAATGTAGATGATATTTTTGTTCCTTTATTAAAAAAAGCTAATATTACTTTAGATTTAAAAAATGCTACACCTGAAGAAAGAAGTGGGCAAGCTAAACAAATGGCGGCTGCTAATAAACAGTTTAAAGGTGAAATGGAACAAATAATAGCAGGTAAAGAATCATTTATATTAGATGGTACTGCTGCATCATATAATACCACAGCTAAACTGAAAACTGAGTTAGATGAAGCGGGGTATGATGTATTTATGCTATATGTGTATACTGATTTACAACGTTCATTAAGTCAAAACCAAGACAGATATACAAAATCAGGAGGTGAAGATAGAAGTTTAGCACCTGCAATTGTAATGCGTACTTGGAAAGGGGTAACAGATAATTTACCCAAATATGCTGAATTATTTGGTAATAATTTTGTTGCAGTGGCTAACACATTAGATGATAGAATGCAAGATATAGATAAAATTATAGATAAATATCTTAAGCCATTTACCCCTCAAGGTACTAAACCTAAAACACCAGCTCAACAAAAGAAATCTGATGAGCGAAAAGCACAAGATAAAGAAGAAATTCAAGCTATGTTAAGCGATGATTTTATATATGATGTAATTGAGTATACAATGTCTAAAGAAGAGGCACAAATGCGATTAAAACAATTTTTAACTAAATGAGTTTAACAAGTTATTTAATAGAAGGGTTATTACCAGAACAAGAAAAAAAGAAGGTAGTGGCTGTATATGGTGGTGGTTTTAAACCACCCACTTCTGGTCATTTTGAAGTTGCAAAACAAGCACTTAAAGAAAATCCTGAAATAGATGAATTTATCATTTATATTGGAGGTAAAGAAAGAAATGGTATATCACCTGATGAATCGATTTTAATATGGGATATTTACAAACAATATTTACCATATAAAGTTGAAGTAAAATACACATCAGTACCACCTATTAAATCTATTTACAACTATGCTAAAGAACACCCAGATGAAGAAGTGTTATTTGTTATAGGTGCTAGAGAAGGTAATGAAGATGATTTTAAAGATATAGCAAGTAGAACAACTTCGTTAGATAAATACCCAAATTTAAATTTACGTACTATTGTAACACAAGGTGGTGTATCAGGTACAGCAGCTAGAAATGCTTCTAAAATATCATTAGAAAAATTTAAACGTTTTGTTCCCTCTGAACTTTCCGATGAGGAAGTTGAACAAGTATTTAATATAGTAGCAGATAAAATTACTGAAAATGACCCAGAAGATGGTAAAGCTGCTCCCTATGGTTCAGGATATAAAAAATTAAATGAAAATGCATCTTATTCCCAACATATAGATGTAATGGAAAAAATAGCCCAATTAACTAATCATATGATTGATAAGGGTATGAATATTGAACCATTACCTAGTATGGAGTTTATAGATGGTGATTCAAAAAATGCTAAAGATTTTTTTGGTAAAACAGCATATTACGATCCAAATAGACAACACATTGTATTATACACGGAAGGTAGACATCCTAAAGATATAGTACGTTCGTATGCACATGAAATGATACACCACATCCAACACTTAGAAGATAGATTAGGTGATATAGCAGGTACAGACACAACAAGTGATGAACATTTAACTAAATTAGAAAAAGAAGCTAATTTAAGAGGTACAATGACATTTAGAAATTGGACAGATAGTATATTAAATGAAGCAATTGTAGGCGATAAAATCGAATGCGACAACTGTGATTGGAGCTGGGATATTGTAAGTGGTGGTAATGATTTATTTGTGTGTCATAAATGTGGACACGATAATGAACCAATAGAAGAAAATAAAGACCCGTTTGGTATAAATGCTTATGCTAGAGAATTAGGTCAATTAAATGAAAAGGTTATGGATTATAAAATTTATTGTGACATGGACGGCGTATTAGTCGACTTTGAAAGTGGGTATGAAGAATTAACGGGTATTGATTTACGAGGTGAATTTCAAAAAGGAGATGATTTTTGGGATCCTATTTCTAAAGCAGGTGTAGGTTTTTGGGCAGGTTTAAAATGGATGCCTGATGGGCAAAAATTATGGGATTATTTAAAACCATTTAACCCAGTATTACTATCAGCACCTTCACGTGAACAGTCATCTAGAATAGGTAAACATGTTTGGGTAAAACATAAAATCCCTGGTACAAAATTGATATTACGTTATGCTAAACAAAAACAAGAATTAGCAACACCAGAATCGATATTAATAGATGATAGACAAGTCAATATAGATCAGTGGGAGACTGCAGGGGGAATTGGTATATTACATACTAGTACAGACAACACTATCAAACAATTAAAACAATTAGGTTTATGAGTAAAGAAACAGTTTTAAAAAAGGAATTCCAAAAGAAAGATGTAGAACGTCTTAGAAATCTAATGCAAGGTAAATATGGGGAAAAAACCCGTTCTAGTGTTGGTTTTACAAACCCACAAGAATTTTATGATGAGGGGGATGTTTGGGAATCGGATGGTAGAACTTGGACTATTAAAAATGGTATCAAACAAAATATTACTAAATTAGATAAAGCAAAAAAGGAACATAATATGCCTTTATTTTGTCCAAAATGTAGTAAACTAATGAAACGAGTAGATAAACCCTACTATAATGTTCATAAGTATTGTTTACCTTGTCACGCACGAGCTGAAGATAAATTAAAAGCAGAAGGTAAATATGAAGAACATTATAATGAAATCAATAATAAAACTATTGATGGTAGAATAGAAGAATTCAAACAATATATTAATGAAAAACTAAAAGAATCTAACAACTCTTTTGTATCAGAAAATGGTGAAGTAGAAAAATGGGTTGGTGGATTGGATGCAGATAAAGTTGAAGAGTATACTAAACAAGCAATCCAACTTTTAGAAGGAATGAAAACAAAAACTTAGTCATATTTATAATAAATACACATATACTATGAAAGATAATTTTGACGTACATAAATGGAATTATAATCGATATTTAAAAGAAGCTATGAGCTTAGATATAGACCAAGAAGGTGGAACTAACAATGTAAACCAAGATGATGAAGATGGTTCTTTAAATATTACAAGAGGGGGTGATGACCCAAAAATTGGTGCAGAAGAAGAGTCTGATTCTAACGTTGTAGGTGAAGCAGAAGAAAAAGAATATGAAGTGGAGTATTGGCAATATACTGAAGACGGTTACGATAAT
>OJDU01000197.1_pt1 | contig 14093 bp, 12 predicted proteins | sample 1592771 | NCBI WGS metagenome assembly OJDU01 (sample SAMN05416864, study PRJEB24817) | seawater metagenome | isolation source: Sea water | place: Canada:Atlantic | collected 2013-11 | reverse complement strand
CTCGTGGGCTCGGAGATGTGTATAAGAGACAGATATTAAACAAACCATAATCTTGTATTCCTCTTTGAGCAATACCTCCCATGTTTTTTAAATATTCATTAAACTGTTCTTGAGTCATTAAACTAATCCTCTATTTTTAAGAGCTATCATCTTCTCTTCTTCTGATAATAAAGCAGTTTCAACAGGAGTCAAGCCGGTTTGCATAACATTCGGTGTAGATTGTGTCATAGATACATTAGGTTGTGGTTGCTCTGGTAATGGTGGCACCATGCTAGTGTTTGATTCTGGTAATAAATAATCTTCTTCGTTAATAATAAAGTCTTTATTAAGTTTTTGTTTATATAGTTTTTCTTCTATTTTCTTTAATTTTTTAATAACATCTCTGTTTAAAGGGTTTGGTATATTTTTTTCTTTAGCATATATTTCATAGTCAGCCATAACATCAGAGCTTACACTAAAAGGTTTAAACTTGTTATCTTCAATAAAAGCATAAAGATTAATAGAATTTCTTTCTTGAAATATTTCAGCTATCTTTGGATCTCTCATACCTAAAAGTTTTACTGCATCATATAATCTTCTCATTTTACTATAGGTTTCAAGTCTTTGTTTATTAGCTTTAATGTATTGTTTTATAATTTTATTTTCATCATCTAGAGGATCTCCTGTTCTAGTTTTTTCATAAATTAAATTACGTTCATTTCGTTCATCTCTTTTAAAACTTTGTATTCTAAAGTTTAAAGTTTTTTCAAGATCTAATGGTACTTTTCTAAAACCTGTCAATCCCAATAATTCATCAGGTACTTCATACTGTGTTCCTTTAACTGTTTGTCCTAGAGTAGCTTTCGTTAATCTATTAATCTGCGCTATTGAAAAAGGAGAAAGTTCATAAGCTACATGTTGAAAAGCTTTAGATAATTTATCTCCCAATAAATCTCTTTCATTAAATATTCTTCTACCTTCTTTTGTTTCTCCGTTTCTTACAAAAATATCTAAAACAGCCCCTGTCCAAATTGCTTCTTGAACAAAAGGTTCTAAAACTTTACCAAATGATTTAGTTAAACCATTTAATAATCCAGGAATTAATGCTTCCTCATCTACAATACCTTTTTGAACTTGAGAAAGTGTAGTCTGCACCGGTTGTAACATTGTGTCATAAAAGAAACCGTGACTAAAATCTATATACTTATATTTACCATCTTCATAAATAGGTAAAATAGTATTGTCTTCTGACCATGTAGGTAACACTTCTCTTATTGCTGATAATTGATCTCTTGTAATTCCATATAAACCTCTAAATGTTTCTACAGCAACCGGTGGTAATACAGCGTATGTAATACCTTGACCCACTATTCTTTTATAACCAATAGTTTTTCTAACAGGATCTTTTAATTCTTTTATAGCTCTTACTGTTGTGTTTGCCCCTGTTCTATATATTTCAGCTGGAAAGGCTGCGAAACTTCCAACTGGTGAACGTCTTACACTTTTTACAAAATCAGAAACATATGCATAGTTAGGAACTGTTTCTCTAACAATTTGAGCTCCTTCTTTCATAATTTCTATATCACTGGGTTTTACAATAGCTTTCCCGTCTAACCCTTTAGCCCCTCTTTTAATTGCAACATCAAAAGCATCGCTAAGTTTAGATGACTCAGCTAAAAAGTTAAACACTCTAAAAATATCATCTTCTGCAGTGTATAAATCTTGAGCTACATCATATAATTTTTTAAACTTACTTGTTGCTGTGTTTAATATTTTATTAAAGTATCTATCTAAATTAGCATCAGATGTTCTTATCTGAGCAATATCATCAAATATTCCTTCAATGTTTCTAGCCATTACGTTTTGATTTACAACACCTTCTTCTAATAAAAATCTATACATAGCTTGATCTTCAGGTGCATTTCTATACTTAGGATTACCTGTCATTCTATATAACAGCTGTGGTTGAACAGCTCTTCTAGATCTATTTGCAAACTCTACAATTTTAGCAGGTTTTATAAATACATTACCACTATGTAAAGTAGTAAACATGGAAGAGAAAAAATTTCTAGCATGTGTAAAAAATCCAAGAACTGTTTTAGCTGCTTGCGCTGCACCTTTTGGAATTAACATTAACATTCTGTAAGGTAAACTTCTTGTTATAGAACTACCTACTACAGCGTCACCTATTCTTATAGCTTCTGCAAAAGGAGCAGTTGTAAAAGTACCATCTAAAGGACTAGTATAAATAGTGTCAGGTAATTTTGTTTGTAATTTTAAAGGTATTTTAATAATCTCTTGATTAGGTAAATTTGTAACCGCATCATTATAATTTTTATAAAATATAGGTCTTCCTATTTGACCTGCATCTCCCCCAGCTTTTAATTGTTTTCCAATATCATCTGAGCTTGTTTTTAAAAAAGTATAAAACTCATCTCTTCCAATAATTTCAGCTAAGTCAGTCATTGTATTATAAATACCATTTTGTGCATTTTTATATTCACCAAACAGTTTTTTAAATGCTTGAAGATCTGATGTTGTTTGTATTAAACCGCCTCTACCATCTGATTTAAATTTACCTGAAGTTATGTATTTACCTATATTAACTCTTTGAACAGCTTTGTCAGCTAATGCGCTTTGTTCACCTATGTCAAACACCAAAGAGTTTGTTGTCTTATCTTTAAAAGCATTCTTAGTAATGTCGTTTACTAATTTAGTAGCTGTATCTTTATCTAAAGATTTACCATTATCTTTTGCATATCTTTGTAATATTTTTGCAACCCTATCTATATTTTCTGCTGCTGGTTTATATCCATTAAAGATACCTGTATTGTCATCAACTATTCTATAATCAACCGCTAACACACTTTTAACTCTTTCATTAAGTATTTGATTTAATTTATTAATACTTACATTTACATTTTTACTAGCTCCAATTAAACTTTTTAATCCTGCAGCTGTTTCTCTAAAACCAGCAGTATCTTTAATAATGTTTTTAATAGAATTATTAGGAACCCCTAATTTTTTCATAGACTCTGTAAATAATTTTTCATCAGCTTGTTTAAAACCAGGAAAAAGTATTCTACTTTTTTTAACAATGTCATCTGTTGCAAACATAAAATCAGAAACAATTTTAGACATAGCTTGAGGATCTTTAATGGCTTGCGCCGCGCCACTCGTTTCTCGAGATATTTCTCTTAATCTATCATCAAAGTTTTTAGATGCGTCTTTAGCTAACAATTTAACAGCAGATTTTTTACCTTCTAGTTTTTGTATACCATCAAATAATTCTTGTGTTTTATTACTTCTAGATCTAAAAGGTTTACCAACAAATCTATCTACCCATCTTTCTAATAAACTATCACTATAAACAAGGTCTTTACCTTTTTGTGTTATAAGTTTACCAATCTTACCTGTACCAACAACTGCAGGTATAATAGGAAAACCCATTTCTGCTCCAAATTTAAATCTATTTAATAACTGTCTTTGCGCATCATCAGAACCTTTTTCTCTCTGTCTTCTATCCAAACCTGAAGGTAAGAAATCTAAAAAATCCCAATCACCAAACGTACCTATGTCTTCTATATCGGATATAATAAAACCTCCTCCAACACCGCCACCTACAGCTACAGCTACAAACTTATCTGTTTTAGACGCTTGATTTAATTTAGCTGCTTTTTCTACAGCTTTGGCTGCGTTTACATTATTTGTAGTCTTAACATAACGACCACCTTTAATTGAGTTAACTAATTTTCTAGAATACTTAGATAAATTTTTAATCACAGGAACTGCTGTCTTTGATGCAATTTTACCTGCACCATATAATTGACCAATAGCTTCTGTTATCTTACCTGCTGCTGTTTCATCTGCCATTGATTCAGTAGCTTGTTCCATCTTACCTAATGTAGTTCTATCAAACCATTCATTGAATTGTCCTGTCGCAGATTCTTCTACAGGTATACCCTCTTCTTGTAATGCATCATAAAGTAATGTGCTAAATGTAACTAAACCTTTTGGTATTTTTATACCTGCACTTATACCAGCAGCACCTATAGATTCCATTAAAGATGTTTCTAATTCTTTAGCTGTTTTTTCTCCCGTAGCTATTTGCGCAGCTTTGTTGGCTACACTAAATGCAGTGCCTGTTCCAAATGTTGTATCTTGCTCTGATAAACTTTCTAAATAGCTAGATATAGGGCCTTTATCTTGTTCTATTTTTTCTGGTTTTATTTCTACAGGTTTAGCTTCTTCAGGAACTAAGGTATTGTTTTCTTCAATAGTTTCTTCTGTGTCAAGCTCGAAACCTTCTGGCATCTTGAATGTTGACATTCAAACTCCTTTCTATATTCCGGGTAATTCCGTTAATTGACCGGCATCCCCATCATATACAAACCATGCTCTTTCATTTATGTTGTAATAAATTTTTCCACTAGTAAAAGGATCTTTGTCATCTGGTATTAAAACTCTTGCATCTTTACCTTGTATTTTAACACTAGCACCAGATTCATAATCAACATTTTTTGGAAAGTAAGGTTGACCTAAATCAATCCTGTTAGAGAGATCTTCATTGTTTTCTACTCTAGATATACCTTTATCAAGTTCACTTGCTTCTAAAGTTCCTAAATCTGATTCTTTAAATATGTTTTTCTTTTTTTGAAAACCTTCTACTCTTGCTTTTTTCTGTTGATATGCTGCTTCGTCAGGAGAAACGGGTTTTCTATATTGATCTTTTTCAAATAAATCTCCAGCTAATTTATTTATAGCATTTGCATCTGTACCATATTGATCTCTATATTTTTTGTTAGATTTTATAAGATCTCTTGCTATCCCTCTAAATTTTTCAAGTCCACCTGTGCCCATTTTACTAATTAATGAAGCAGCTATAGTTCTTTTACCTGATCTATCTTTAGCTTGTTGTGCGAATAATTGTTGAGTTGGTTGTTTATAAGCTCCAGCTAAAGTTTGTAAAACATTATTACCTTCATTCTCACCACTTAATAAATTCATACCACCACTAATTAATAAGTTAGATAAATTATCTTGGCGACCAGCTCCTGAAACTGCATCAATTAAATCTATTTTACCTCTAATATTTGAAAGCATATTGTCAGACATACCTTTATCTTGAAAATTTTCTCTAGACTTAATCCCAGTCATAACACCTTCCATGACCTCCCCGCCTTTTCTGAACATGGGTCTCTTTAATATTCTGCTCATGTTAAGTAATCTTAATTTGTTGAGGAGTTACTGCTCTGTAAATACCTGCTAATGTAGATCCTACTCCTAAAGCTGTTGACAATGGAGATGGTGATGGTGGTACTGGAGACGTTGATTCTCTTTGTGGGTATCCAGAGATAAGTCCCATAACACCTGAACCGTATTGTTGCGCAGCTTGTAATGGTTGATAAGCTTGCTGGTAAGCAAGTTGTTGATTAGCACCTAACTGTGCTTGTGATTGTGCTTGTTGTTGAGCACCTAAAGTTGATAGTGCACCAATTTGATTACCTAATAATTGTGGTGCTAGTTGAGCTAAGTTTGATTGTTGTTGATAGTTTTGCGCAGCTAAATTTTGTGCTTGACCAAAACCTGTTTGTAATAATTGTGCTTGTAATGCTGCTCTGTTTCTATCCGATGAAGATTGATATTCTGCTCTTTGAACACCTTCTCGTCCTCCACCAAAAGCTCCAGCTGCTACAGCGTTTGCTGCCATCGCAGGCATTTGCATTTGTGCTTGTCTATCGTATTCTGCTAATGTTGTATCAATAACATCTGATTGATATGGTGACATGTAAGATTGATAAGCTGTTGGTCCTGTTGATGCTGCTGCACTTTGTAAATAAGGTGCATAGTTTCCAAGTCCACCTGCTAATCCTTCAGCTTGTGTTTGTAATGCTCCTGGATCAGCTACAAATTGTGAACCATAAAGTTGTGATACGTCTAAATCTTTTATACCACCAATAGCTGATTCTAATTCTCCAAGATAAGCTTTTGCCGGTGCTTCTATAAACGGTGCTGGTAATACTTGTGTTTGTTGGACTGCCATTATACTCTTCCACCTTTTTCTAACATTTTCATTTGATCGTACATCCTTTGAGCACCTAGTTCAACGTCTCCGTCTCCCATGCCTCGTACAGCATCTGCTGTAAATACGAATTCGTTATTAGATAACATCGCTGGGATGTCATCTTCTTTTTCTTTTATACCAACTGGTGGTATAAATCCACCTTTATCTCTTAAATCTAGTTCTTGTACACCTTTGGGGTTTTGTCTCATAGGAAGCCCCTCGATGCCCGCTGCTTGCATAGCATTCTGGCTTGCAGTGTCGCCTAACGCGTAGTTCATTCTATTCATAATACCACCTTGTGCTGCCATCATTTTATTTGGTAATACTGGTCCTATTGGTTTTGGTCCGAAAGGATTTACAGGTGCTGTTGGGTCTGGTGGTAATGGATCACCTATAGCTTTAGCTTGATCAAACCCTAATTCAATTCTTCTTCTAATATCTTCTTTTTTGTAAATACCCAAATCATCAAATTTTCCAAGTCCATAACCTTCTTCAACTGCTTGATCCCATTTATCTTCTAAAATTGCTATAGTTTCTTCCATTGACATTGGAGCTTGTTCTGGAATTTTACCTGACGAATTAAAAGAACCAGAAGGTTGACCATATTTATAATCTTGTATTTCTTCTATTAAACTAGCACCTTGATCTTTATTAAGAGAATATTTACCAGCGCCAACAAAAGGTAATTTATCTATTATTCCGGGATTTAATTCATTGTCCATTTCTTCTATTACATCGTAAGGATCTTTAATAGCTGATCCTGCCTCAGCATAACCTATTCTACCACCTTCTGCTTTAGACGTGTATCCAGTATATTCTGATACGCCTTCAGCAACTTTGTCTTCTAAAATTTTTCCTGAGTAACCTAATCTAGTTAATGATTGTCTTAATTTTTCTGCAACAACATCTGCTCTTTCGTCAATATCAGCTTCGTCTATATCAGCTTGATCAGCTGCAGACAGACCTGCAAATAAACTAGCTAGACCACCACCTACTGTAGCTATACCAGCTCCACTAGTTAAAAAATCTTTAATTTTTTTCTTTCCAAACATTTCTATTGGATTAAAAGATGAAGGAATTAAATTAGATGCAAAACCTGCTCCTTTTATACCTGCAAAAGGACCTAAGCCTCCAGCATACATACCACCTCCTACTAATAACGCAGCCTTACCTATATCAGAGCTTGCAATATCTTTAACAGCTCCTGTTACTCCTTTAACTGCTTTTTTCACACCTCCAGTAAATTTTTTAAGTATACCAAAACCTACTCGACTACCCATATCATAACCTTTGTAGTCACCACCGCCAATACCTTCTTTAGAAAGGCCCATGATTCCACCACCTCGATATAATTGTCTGTTCATTTGTCCTCTAGATATTGTCATAATTAATTAATTAGTAAGCAGGGAAAACCTGAATTATTACTTTACTTGGTTTCTCCGAATAAATCAAGGCTTGGCATAATAACTTTAACATCCCTTCTAATGTCCTCTTCTTTTACGCCTTTTTCCTTCCATTCTTCATCATTTTTATATACCTCACCAGTTTTAAGGTTTGATATGGTTTCTATAATTTTTTCTGGGTATAACGTTTTCATTTTTCTCCTATGTTCTATCAAATTCTAATATTGCAACTGTACCTTCAAAAACATCAGCCGTAGCTGCTTGCAGTTGTAGTTTGTCACTCTCTTCTAATATAATTGTACCATCAGCTATCGACTTTGAGTTACCACTATTTACAGTGTGTTCTGCAAATTGAAAACTAGTCGTTGCAGAGTTATCATATATAAAAGCTTTTATTTCAACGTTACCACCACCAACATTAGCTGTATGTATATTTTGTACAATAGCTCTTGAGTTAGATGGACAAATATAAATATCTGTCTTGTTAGTTGAATTTAAATCAAATTGTGCGTTCTTATATCTATTAGCCACTGCTTCCCCCTGTACTAAACCAAGTTAATCTTTGTGTTTCTTCTCTTAAATCTTGTTGAAAGGTAGAATTTAATTTTTGTACTAGTCCGTCAAGATCTCTAATTAAAGCATCAGCCACTGGTTGACTGTATTCTTTACTAGGTCTTGTAAATGCTAATACTATTTTTGCCATTATCTTCTTCCGTCTGCTTGTATATCTAACCTAAAACTTCCTAATTTCCAATCCTGAGATGAACCTGTATTTGCTACCTTTAATGCTACTGATCTACCTCTAGCTCTTGTATCTATTTTAGTTGTTGATGAGGTAATTGTAAAGGGTCCAAGAGGTGAACTTGCTTGTGAACTATTTGAATAATCTCTTAATTGTAATGTTACTTGTGTATTTCCTGTTTGAGATAAAAAGTCTGGTATAAATCTTCTTATCTTCATAATAAATTCTCCGTCTCCTCTAAGATCAGCTCCTCCGCCCTGGCCTCTAGTAATATCAAAATCTCCAGATTCTATGTTAGCTGCTACTGTAGTTGTTGCAGAAGACTTAACTTGATCTGTTCCTGTTTCGTGTTGATAGTATGTTGTAGCTCCTTCAGTATTTCCAACTACATCATAGGATGTGCCTGATGCATTAAATGAAGTTGCATGAGGTAAACCAAATACAGCTGAGTCAACCCAAGTTGTTCTAGCTAAAGATCCTGTTGTCCATATTGGTCTTTGTGGAGTTGACTCCATATAATTATAAGTTACAGATCTATTAACAATTTCTGAAGATTGAGTTGGATAAAACCAAGTAATCTCACCAAACAAATTATTTAAACCAACATTAATAAGTTGTGATGCAGTTGTGTTAATATCATCAAATACGTAATCTTCTACTAAACATGTCATGGTTTCAAGATTACCTGAGTATCTAAAGAAACCATTGTCTGATAACCAGTATGCAGCTCCATCTACTTCTATTGCAGCGTTCTGTCCTATCAATCCACAGTTCGTACCTACTTGTGCAAAACCAAATGTAAATGGTGGACCAATGAAACGCATTGTAAATAAAGAAGTATCTGTCCAAACATAGATTGCATCTCTACCTCTAACAGCTCCTACAATCCTAGATCCATCTGCAAGTCTCTGTGTACCTGCTGTGTTAGTTGCTGTTGGTGTGTAATCATTAATGTTTTCTTGATCAGAGAATCTAATAAACATATCATCTTGTGTTGATTGATCACCGATCGTTGTTTCTGTTCCATAAAATACTAAGTGTCTATCCGGTGTTGATACTAACATAGTACGTGAAGCTGTTGGTGCTCCAGATATAATAGTTGCTCTTGTTGCTACAGCATTAGCTGCATTTGAATCCCATTCAAAAACTTGTGCATTGTGAATTAAAGAAATAACTTTATCTCCAAAGTTATCTATAGACCACATACCTGGATCTATAACTAAATCTCCAGATGCGGCTTCACCCCATGCTACATAATCAGATGAATTTGTAACTGCTACACCGTTACTGTGTATTGCTGCGGTTGTATTTCTTACACCTCTTGTAACACCTGTTAATTGATTACCTGCAATTCCTGTGTATGATATTTCTTCTGATCCTATTTGAACAAAGTTTGTTCCTGATGATGGAAATAAAGATGCATCACCTAATACTATAGTAGTTGTTGAAGCATTGATACCACCATTTAATGTTGTAATAGCTTCTCCTGATACTGTTCCACTCCACTGTCCTAAACCAAAACCAAATCCTGGTGCTTGTTCTGCTGGTCCTACACTATAATAAGCTTGAACTCTAATACCACCAGATGTTGTAGCTCCTGATCCTGTTTCATTAGACGACATTGTAATATTAATTTCTGTTGAAGATACAACAGTTGTAACCATAAACTTTTTATCATCAAAATCTGCTGCTGAATAATTAGAATTTGTAATAGCTGTAAAGTTATCTAGTAAAACAATATCACCTTCAACTAAACCATGGTCACCACTAAATGTTATTTTAACAACAGCTGATCCGTTTGTTGTAGAAAAAGCATTAGATAAAGTTGTAGTCGCTCGAATCGGGTGTATATCATAAAACACACCGCCTGAGTAAACATATAAAATTCTGTTTGTGCCAATAATAGAAAACTTAGTTCCTGATTTATTGACAATATGATGCATAGCTCTCGCTGCACCAGTCATATCGTTTTCACCTAGTTGTAACCAACCGCCAATCTTCTCAGGTGTATTGTACCTAAATCGAACATTGTCACCATCAACCCATTGCCCTTCAGCTTGTGTAGGTGTTAGTTGTTTATTGAATCCAGGCAAAAAGTTTAGTTTTTGTAACATAAGTCTCCAGATTATATTAGATTGCGCTGATTATCAACGTTATTTGGGTATACCCAACATAGGTCTTTTATCATACAAATTGGTTTTTGCAAACCTTCCATCTGCATGATTATAGTGTAAAAACACTTGTCCGCAAAGCTTTCCTTCAAAAGGTTTTCGCCAATGCTCTAATTCACAGCCAGAATAGATAAGCATATCACCAGGTTTTAAATTAACTTCTACACCTACTGGTGCGCCTGGTTTTATAATACCTTTGTATTCTTCAATAACATTATCTGCTCCTGTAGGATCTAGATATATAGGCCAATGATCACCACCTAAACATAGTGTAGTAGATATCTCACAACTAGGTCTATCTTTGTGCCTGTTTAAAATATTGCCTGTTCTATAGAGTCTTGTGTAAGAATAGGTAGGAACTAATTTAAGTCCTGTTTTCTTTTGCATAACATCAATAGTTTTAACTAATAAGACTTCCATAAGTCTATCTGAATATTTTGCATAAGATCCTGGTACTTGTTTATCATGAAAGTTACCGACTAACGGATTACCTACATGTGTGGTATAATTGTTTATCATCCAATTATCAGCCTCTGCAGATATTTGTAAATATCTATAAGCAACGTCTGCTAGCTCTTTTGATATAGCACCACGTAAAACTTGATATTTATTTTTCTTAAAACTCATACTTGTATAAAATTAAAAGACACTGATATACGCCAGTTCTTTTCACCTTTATCTGTATTTAAATTAATGTCTACGCCGTGAGGCAACCACGATGGAAAGAATATCATTCTTCCTTCTACAGGTGTATAAGCACATACTCTCCATAAAGCTTCAGGTATACCTTCAATTCTTCTAGGCATATGTGTATTTGGTCCTGGTCTTGGATCTTCTAAAAATAGTTTACCTGAGTTCTTAGGTACTTTAATATAATATACACCTGACCATAATGAGTTTGGGTGAGTGTGTGTTTTGTTGTAAGAATACGTAGGGTTGATATTAGCCCACATATTACCTAATCCTAATTTAGGTTGTACTCCATAATCTTTATTGCACTCTTCTGCCATTTTAAATAGTTCTTGAGTAAGAGGATTAAATTCTTTTTTCTTATCCATATCTGTTTTACTGTGCCAACCAAAGCCAGAGTTTGTTTTTTTCTCTCCATCAGGATCAGCTTTCTTCCAAGCTTTGATATGTTTGAATAGATATTTATTTAATTCTTTAGCGTTAGGTAAATCGTAAAAATACACAGGAGTTGGAAATAATATTTTTCTATTAAGTTTCATTTTAATGGTGGTCCTCCAAACCACATAACCATAGATCTTCTTATACCTTTTTTAACAGGGGCTACTTTGTGTCTTAAAAATGATGCAAAGAATATAGCTTGTCCTTGTTTCAAGGGTAGAGGCTTCTCGCCACCCATTTCTGAAAACATTAAATCGCCTCCAGTAAAATCTTTAGGGTCTGACAATAATAATGTCATAGATATTTTTCTAATTGGATTTTGACCATCTTGACCAAAAGCATTTAGATCCATATGCCAATCATAAAAACCACCTTTAGGATATTCTGTAAACTGTGCTGGCTCTGTAAGTCTAACACCATCAAAACCAAAATGATTTAGATTTACAATAGAGAGTTGATTCTCAATCTGTTTATACATCTCAGGTAATTTAGCAAAAGGTATCCAACTAATTGTTGTCACTCGCTTCTTCGTATCATGTGCACCTTTCTCTCCGCCACCTACTTTAGCTACTTCAGGTTTTTGCTGATGTCCTGCATCTACAATCATCTGACATTGCTGCGGTGTAAATATAGGTTCTGTAGTTGTGGCAACATAAGATTGCCATCTTGGCATTCTTGGTATCATTCGTTTTGTCCTGATCCTGTTCTTGATGCTACTGGATTGTAATCAACATCAACATTACAAACTAAAGTTCTTCTTTTTTCTTTTGTACCATTAAAAGGATAAACACAGTGTCTCATATCATAAGGAAAAACATAAAAGTCTCCTATCTTCATATTAGGTGAATAGTCTGTTTTAGAAAATTGTCCGTTAGCAGATCCGATAATTTGTAATCGTCCGTTCATCGGTTTATCAGGCGCTGAATATTCTATACCTGTATCTTTAGGCATCTTTAAACACATCACAGAAGATAGACCTGTATAAAGTTTACCTTGATGAATATGTACTGGATTATATTCATTAGCTTTCATTTCATTAACCCAAACAGAATTTATATTCTTTTGTGTTGGACCTATCTTATTCCAATCTGTGTAATGATCAAAGACGCTATGAAACCATTTAAGTATGTCTTGTGGCAAGAAACAATGTTGGTGCATCTTGTCGTTATTAGGACCAGAATAATATAAAGATACTTCATCTTCTATTTTTCCAACAAGTTGTTTGCTCGCTGAAGGCAACTGTTTCTTTTGTTTCTCATAGATCTCATTAAGACCAACAAAGATCTCTAATGGTACTTGGTACTTTAAAACAGTTTGACCTAAGTATACAAAGTCAAATTTCATATTATCTCAGTTTCTTTTTTTCTTTCGGTGGTGCTAATTCTTTTTCTCTAATCACTCTTTCAAGTGTATCGATTTGACCTAACACATTAAATACTTCAGGTTGTGATGTGCCTGGAGTAATTGTATTCTTTTGATGTTGTAGTCTTAACATATATGAATGTGCTTGGTGTGAGTTAACATCTTTCTTGTCAAAGTTATTATCATCAAATTCTTTTTTAAGTTTTGACCATGTAGCTACTTCTCTCATTCTATGTTTTGCAACAAGTTCCATTTGAGCTTTACCATATAACTTCTCTTCAAGTTCTATTTGTTTTAACTCTTTCTCTAATGGATCTTTTTCTTTTTTAACATCTCTTTGTAATTTTTTAATTTCCACTTCATTTTTTCTAGCATCAAATGATAAATGGACTAAGTTCTCAAAGTGAGTATTTTGTTCTCTAACCGATTGCCAATACTTAGCAGCTTTCGTTGGATATTTATTATCAGATAAAACAGAGAATCTCATTTCTGTTTCTGTACGAAACATTTGTTTCTTCATCCAAGTATCTTGGAGTTCTGGTATTAATTTTTTAAAATCTTTAACGTCTTCTTTATCTAATATATTAGTTAAATACTTAGACTCAGTTTCTAATTTAGTCGCAATGTTGCGTTTTTCTTTATTCATTTCTATCCTTCTGTTAACTGTTATATATATCTTTATATTAGAAAGTCAACTATGAAGTTGTTACTGTAGCTACTGCTGCAGATGCTGTAAACTCTTCAACGTTTCCAACAATTGGCGGAGTTTGACCACCGCCTATTAAACCAGCTGCTCCAGATGACCCTGAACTTGCTATTCTTATTCTAGCGGTTGCTACATCGTTTATTTCACTCCAAGAACTTCCATTCCAACTTTCAACATTATTAACATAGTTAGGTGATCCTGGACCAGTTCCTCCAGATATTGCTAATCCAGCTGTAAGTAGACCAGCGCCTGAACCTGCGTTTCTTGCTGTATTTAAATTATTAGCTTCCGTAAATGAAGTTCCATTATAAGTCTCTGTATTATTAACTTGTCCTGAAGAACTAGCAGAAGTATCTCCACCAGCAACAAATCCTGCTGTTGTTACACCTCCAGCATAAATTTCTCTTCTAGCTGTGTTTAAATTATTTCCTTCTGTCCAAGATGTTCCGTTGTATTCCTCACTTTCATTTTTAGAACCACCCTCTCCTCCAAAAGCTAAACCTGCTGTTTGTGTACCAGCTTGTGATCCACCTAAACT
>OJDU01000196.1_pt1 | contig 14183 bp, 14 predicted proteins | sample 1592771 | NCBI WGS metagenome assembly OJDU01 (sample SAMN05416864, study PRJEB24817) | seawater metagenome | isolation source: Sea water | place: Canada:Atlantic | collected 2013-11 | reverse complement strand
AGCGTCAGATGTGTATAAGAGACAGGTTAATCAGCACACCAAAACCTGTTTCGTGTAAACTTTTAACAAACTTCTCAGCCGCGCCTTTTGCGGTATAATCGACAATTTGTACTTGCATAATTTAATCTCTCTTTAAGCTTAATAAAAAGATTTTACTCTGTTATTACCTTGAAAGCAAAAACCTGACCACTTGGTGTGTTTAATCTAATTTGCATAACTCACCAACATTAGATAGGTTAGCCATTCTAATAATAGAAAGGACCAGTAATGATTTCCAACGTATTCACTTTTCAAAAAGCCTGCAAAGGCCTACTCTGGCTATTATTGTCGCTTTCTAGTGTAAGTACATTGGCACAAACTGTTATTATTTTAGCTGATACGCCTTATAGCGACAAAGAAAAGCAGATGTTACAAGGGAGTAAAGGTTCTTTATATCAACTTATCAATCAAGAAAGACCCAGCGTGGTCATGCATCTTGGCGATATGAAAAGTGGCGGCATATCATGTACAAATGCGCTTTTAAGCGAGCATAAAGCACTTTTAGATCAAGTTTCCCCTGGCAAGATAATCTTCACACCAGGTGATAACGACTGGACTGACTGTGATAGAAGTTCGTTAGAGCACAGCTTTGATGAGTTAGAGCGACTTACTTTTTTAAAACAGTTGATGTTCCAGAGCCCACCACTATTGAACCGAAATTTGGCTAATATCGAGTCACAACCTGCACAAGAAGAAAACCAGCTGTGGATTAACAAACGTCTTGCAGTAAGTACTTTGCATATCGTCGGCACCAGTAATGGCTGGGTCTATATTGGCAAATCAAATCAACAGCAAGCGATTAAACAAGCAAACAAACGTGACAAAAATAATTTAGCATGGCTTGAAAGTATTGCTGACAGAGCAGAAGATTTTGATGCGCTTATCATAGGGTTTCAAGCCGATATCTATCAAAGTAAAGTGATAAATAGTCCCGCTTGTGGCGATCTATCATTAAAATCATGCGATGCTTTTGCGGTTTACCGACAAGCATTTGCAGCGCTTGCCAAGAAAATTAACAAACCCATACTTATTAGTCATGGTGATACCGGTGATTTTTGTTATGAAAAACTAGATAACAACTTATGGCACCTTAACGCCGCAGGTGACTTTAGATATATTGATGCAACCAAGGTTACTTTTAATGCCAACTCCCCAGACAAACCTTTTAGAGTTAATGGTTTACTTTACCCAGACTTACCAAGTATTGGCTGTAAAAATTAGCCATTAGTTTTAATAAACCCTCAGCATCTTTAGCTTTTTTCGCAGAGTATCCTAACCACAACCAGATAGTGCCATTGCAAAAGTGCTCAAAGCAAGTATCACAAAGGTGCATGCCTATGCTGAGCCCCATGAATGGGTTTATGGTTATTGCTTGTTTACTCAATAATACTGAAACTCGAATCGGCTATCTGCTAGCTCAACTAAAACGATGTCCAACTAAATTTACTGTATTAACCTAGGTAAATTTTTCTTCATAATTGTTGTTTGTTGTATTGAAACTAGTGTAATGTGGCACCCTTAAATTACTTGACCGAGTGGTTAGGTAATTTGATAATAACGACAGCATGGTTAGTCAGAGCAAGTCGTCAGACTTTCGCTCAAAGACGGCTAACCTTGAGTAAAATATTGAATAATAAGAGACATGTGATGAAAAGATTAATTTTGACAATCCTTGTGGTAACAATGCTACTCGCTAGCAGCTTTATGACGCCGGCCACAGAGCTAAAACTTGCCTCATGGAATATCGCATGGCTCGGCTCACATGAATACAATAAACGCACCGCTGAGCATTATCAAAAACTCGCCTTTTATGCCAAACAGCTCGATGCTGATGTGATTGCGCTACAAGAAGTAGAAAATGAATATTGGGCCAAAAAAGTGTTTGGTGACGAATATGATTACTACTTCTCAACCAAAGACTGGGTACAACGTGTTGGAGTTGCCGTCAAAAAATCAAAAGGCTTGAGTGTAAAAGCCACTGAGTACAAAGCTCTTGATATTGGTAAAGTTCGACACGGTATGGACATTACCTTAACTCAAAATGGTCAATCGATACACCTACTAGCGGTGCACTTAAAATCAGGTTGTTTCACCAACCCATTAGATCAAGAGAGTGTTAATGCGATGCCAAATAGCTCTGATAAAGAGTTCAGACGAAAAGAAGCCTGTGAAAAATTAAGTAAGCAAATTAAACCATTAGAGCATTGGATTGACTCACAGGCGGCACAAAATAACGCCTATATTGTTTTAGGTGACTTTAATCGTCGCTTCTCTCAAGACATCGCGTCAAACTTGCCAGAAAATAAAGGTTTATGGCAAGCGCTTAATGACGAAGGTCAAGAGGCACTTTGGTCACCAACCACGTCAATTAACTCAGACTGTTGGGGTGGCTACTATAAAGACTATATTGACCATTTCCTCTTTAGTCCAAAAGCAAAAGCAAAGTACATTGAAGACTCTTTTAAGCAACTAGTATTTGAAGAAAAATATACTAGAGACCTTTCGAGAAATTTAACTGACCATTGCCCAATATCAGTTAACATAACGCTTTAATTAAATTGATAAAATAATGTTCTATAATGAACACAATAACCATTACACTATGCACTGTTAGGAGCTTTTCTTCATGTTTAATAAGCAACTGCCACTTGTTGACTTGCATCGCCATTTAGATGGCAATATTCGACCAAAAACTATTTGGCAATTAGCCCAAAAAAATAATATTCAACTACCTACAGATAACTTTGAGGCGTTTATACCTCATGTACAAATAATGGATAGTGAAGCGGATCTGATTGCCTTTCTAAAAAAACTCGACTGGGGCGTAGGTGTACTTAAAACACTTGATGATGTGGTTCGCATTGGCTTTGAAAATGTCGAAGATGCCTATAATGCAAATATTGATTACGCTGAATTAAGGTTTTCTCCTTATTATATCGCTATGACTCACAATCTACCGATTGAAGGCGTAGTTGAAGCAATTATTGAAGGGGTAAACCAAGGTAAAGAGAAGTTTGCCACTAAAACCAATTTAATTGGCATCTTAAGTCGTACCTTTGGTGTAGAACATTGTCAAACTGAGCTAAATGCCCTACTCGCCTACAAAGAGGCTTTAGTGGCAGTCGACCTTGCAGGTGATGAATACAACTTCCCAGGAAGCTTATTTGAAAGTCACTTTGCACAAGTTCGTGATGCGGGCTTGAATGTCACCGTTCATGCCGGTGAAGCTGCTGGTCCAGAAAGTGTCTGGCATGCTATTGAAAAGCTTGGTGCTACTCGAATAGGTCATGGCGTAGCGTGTGCTAGCGATCAAAAGCTCATGAATTATATGCGCGATCATCAAATTAGTTTGGAGTCATGTCTTACTTCGAATTATCAAACAGGCACAATAAAGGATATCGCCGATCATCCGGTAAAAACCTTCCTGCAAAATGATTTGCTTGTTTGTTTAAATACTGACGATCCTGCCGTTGAAAATATTGAACTACCAGGTGAATATGCGCTTGCAGAAAGTGTACTTGGCTTTTCCAATGAACAAATCAGCCAATTGCAACGAAATGCTGTACAAATGAGCTTTTTATCAGCACAAGAAAAAGAAAACTTACTTAAAATGAAACAGTAATAAAGCAGTATGAATCTTTGCTACTTGCGCGATTTTCAAGTTAGCATTAAAATTAATTTGATTGAGCTGAATTGATTACATTCAGCTCAATCAAGCTTAATGACATAGTAAAAATTAAACACCATTTCAGTAAAACACCCTTGATAGCAGTATGACCACAAGTCCAGGCTAGAAACTTACTGAGTTAAACTTAACCAAAAAGGATAACTCTCATGTCTACACCTCATATTTCAGCCAACGTTGGCGATTTCGCAGAAACCGTATTAATGCCTGGCGACCCGCTTAGAGCAAAATTTATTGCAGAAAACTTCCTAGAAGATGCCAAGTGCGTCACCCAAGTACGTAACATGTTTGGCTACACCGGTACCTACAAAGGCAAACGAATTTCAGTGATGGGATCTGGCATGGGCATTCCAAGTGCTTCCATCTACGCTACCGAATTATTCAAAGATTACGGTGTTGAAAAAATCATTCGTATTGGCTCTTGTGGTGCTGTACGTGACGATATCAAAATTCGCGATGTTGTCATTGGCATGGCAGCAAGTACTGATTCAAATGTTAACAGACAGCGTTTGAATAATATTGATTTTGCCGCTTGTGCTGATTTTTCTTTACTGAAAAGCGTTACCGAGACTGCCGATAAGCTAGGTAAAAAAGTTCATGTTGGTAATATCTTCTCTGCGGACCTTTTCTATAGTCCACAACCTGAAATGTTTGCCACCATGGAAAAGTACGGAATCTTAGCAGTAGAAATGGAAGCTGCCGGACTTTACGGCGCAGCTGCTGAATACGGTAAAAAGGCCCTTACCGTATTAACGGTTAGTGATCATATAAAAACTGGCGAGCAAACCACCGCAGAAGAGCGAGAAACTACCTTTAAAGATATGATGGAACTCACTTTAGAAAGTATTTTGTAGTTATTGAAACGTCAATAATACGCTAAAACAGCAAGTTAAACGTTATAAAAAAGGGTTAGCATTACGCTAACCCTTTTTTATTTATTTAACCTTACTCCCTTATTTCGATGAACTAAGGGTTAACAGAACAATCCGTTAAAAGAAATTAGCTTTAAATTCTATGCCAAAGAAGCGAGGTTCATTGACATAACCGGTTAAGTTATTGAAATCAATGGCACCTGTTAGCTTCTCTTCATCAAGTATATTTCTTGAAAAAACAGCGACTTCATATTCAGCGTCACCTGCAAACCACTCATAACCAACGCGCAGGCCACCTTCCATTATAGGGTCACCCATAAACTCTTTAGACTCATACAAGAAAAAGCTTACTTCACTGCGATAAGACCAGTCGGTATAAACATAAAGCTCACCATTACCTATTTCTTTTGTCCAACGCGCATCTAAGTTACCAATCCACTCTGGTGATTGTGGAAGCGAGTTGCCATCGATGATAACGCGACCATCGCTATTTAAAGGATCTGTGATGGTACATCCACCACCACAACCTGCAACAGAAATAGTATCGTCCTGCAATTCGGTATGGTTATAACTTAAACTGGCACCAAAAACCAAATCATCTGTGGCCCAGAACTCCGAGTCTAATTCAAACCCGTAACCTACAGCCTTATCAGCATTTAATAAACTAGCTACATTACCAGTACCACCAACCGCGGTTAACTGTTGATCATCAACAATATAATAAAATACTGAACCGTCGATACGTACCGTGTTCTCAGCCATAGTTGATTTAAAGCCAGTTTCAATTGAGGTTACTAACTCTGAATCAGCTGTGGTATGCGAGGCGGAAAATAATAAACTACGCCCTTGAATACTTGGCGCACGGTAACCTTTAGCTAAACGACCATAAAGGTTGGTCTCATCGCTCATGCGATAGTTAATGCTGATGTCACCACTAACTTGTGAATCATCAACTGTGGCATTTTCACTAAAGCCTGGAGCTCCAAATGGAGACTGCACCAACGTGCCATCCCAAGTTCTTTCGTCATCTGAATAACGAATACCTGCCGTTAAATTCATCTTCTCTGAAAGTTCAACATCGACAGAGCCAAAAATAGCCCATGCTGATGTTTCCATATTTTGTATAGCGATGCCGTTTTGATTACCACCACCTAAAGTATCAAAGCTTAAATTATGGATTGTTAAATCTTCATCAAAGTAGAAGAACCCTACTTGATAATCTATTTGTCCAAGATCATTACTCGACAAACGAACTTCTTGAGTAATTTGAGAATGGTCGGGCATCTTAGCGCCAGTTTCTGATGGGAATGGAATAAAGCCTGGGCCCATATAATCATCTAAAAATGCAGCTCCATAACCACCATCAATATCCCCCACAGAGAACATTTCAGCAGATTCATAGCCAGTTACAGAGGTTAAGGTATGACTACCAAAATCATAGGCTAAATTTAAGCTTGAGCCATTCATTTCGATAGTTTGTTCATTACGCACTGCGGCATCTTGATAAATTACTTCACGGTCAAAGTCATCAACTAAGTCATTTGTCCCTGGCTTGATAATATTTGCTCTAAAAACCCGAGCATCGGCTTCTGCATCTCTGAAATGATAATTAAACAGTGCTGAGAATTTATCACTCGGCTCCCATAGCAGCTGAAGGCGTCCAGCTGTTTCCGAATAACCTCCTAGCTGATCATTTTGCTCAAAACCTGGTGCTTTGTTGTCAATCCAATCAGCTCTATCTTGTTGTAATAAAGCAACACGAGCTGATAAAGTATCAGTTAAACCACCACCAACAGCTAAACGTAAATCGGTTGTATCGTAACTGCCGTATGACGCAGAAACAGATGCATCGAAGTCTTGCGTTGGTTTTTTCGATTGTACTTTAATAATACCCGCTGTGGTATTTCGTCCAAATAACGTACCTTGGGGGCCGCGCAGCACCTCTACTCGCTCCAGGTCGAACATCGGCATGCCTTTAGTTAACGAATTTTCTAAAACAACATCATCATAAATTAATGAGACGGGTTGAGAGGCAAGTAAATCAAAATCGGTATTACCTAAGCCACGAATATAAAATCGAGGGAAAGTCCGGCCAAATGAAGATTCAATCAATAAGCTAGGTACTTTGGCTGATAAAGCTCTTACATCCATACCAGAGGAGCCTAAAACGTCGAGTTTCTTTGTCGTTAGTGCTGATACTGAAATAGGCACATCTTTTACATTCTCTGTACGTTTACGGGCGGTCACTTCGATGACTTCAACACCTACCACCTTCTCTTTTGTTACTTCCTCTGCCGCCAGTGTACCTGCTGACATACTCGCCGCACTTGTCAATAGTGATGCTTGCACACACAGCGATAGCGCGCTCTGTTTAAACTTTTTCATGTTTTATCTCCCAGGGGGTTGTGTTTTATTTTTATATTCTTGTTTTTATTATTTTTTACAGTGTAGTCGATATTTTAAAAATTAAATATTTAACCTTATTAGTTGTTATATAGATTTGAAAGGAAACTATCGCCGTATTCCATTGACTCGACATTAAATAGCTCAGCAATTGTTTGCCCTAAATCAGCAAAACTTTTGCGGTTACCAAGATTTACCGAGTCAATGTTTTGATGGTAAGCAATAATAGGCACATATTCTCTTGTATGATCAGTACCAGGCCAAGTTGGGTCACAACCATGATCGGCGGTCAAAAATAACACATCATCTTTGCCCATTGCCTTAAGCATTTCAGGTATACGTTTATCTAATGCTTCAAGCTCTTCGGCGTAGCCTACAGCATCTCTTCGGTGACCGAAGTCTTGATCAAAGTTCACCAAGTTAGTAAAAATAAGTGAATTATCTTTCGCGGTATTAATATGGGTTAACGTGGCATCAAAAAGTGCATCTAAGCCTGTAGCCTTAGTCTTTTCATCAATACCTTGGTGAGCAAAGATGTCGGCAATTTTACCAACGCTGATCACATGAGTCCCTGCTTTTGAGATTTTATCAAGCACCGTTGGTGATGGTGGTAATACAGAATAATCTCGTCGATTACCCGTACGCGCAAAATTTTCAGGGCTATCACCAACAAAGGGTCTAGCGATAACACGGCCAATATTTAATTCGCTAAGCAGCTCTCGTACCGTTTCACAGTAACGATAAAGATTGTCTAAACCAAAGTGCTCTTCGTGGGCCGCAATTTGCAGCACACTATCAGCCGAGGTATAGCAAATAGGTAAACCTGATTTTATATGCTCTTCACCCAAACGTTTTAAAATTTCGGTGCCTGATGCGTGGCAATTGCCAAGCATGCCTTCAAACCCTGTTGCTTGATTAATATTCTCGATTAAGTCTTTTGGAAAACTATTTTCTTTATCGGTAAAGTAGCCCCAATCAAACAATACAGGAACCCCTGCCATTTCCCAATGACCGCTGGGCGTATCCTTACCTGTGCTAATCTCTTGCATATAGCCATAAGCACCTTTACTTGGTGCTTGCCCTTGATATGGGAAATCTCGGTTAGATGCTTGCTGACAAGCTTTTATTAACCCCATGGCAGATAAATTAGGTAAAGCTACCTTTTTACCGGTTGCATCAAAATAAGCACTTGCTAAGTTGGCCAATGTATTTGCGCCAACATCACCAAAATCCACAGCATCGGGAGAGTAGCCGATACCAAAACTATCAATAACTAAAATTATTGCACGCGCCATCTTGTTTCCTTGTTACTTTTTAATGACAAATAGCCAAATAAATCCCTTAGGATTAAAATAAATTGACAAATAATATGACCAACTGGTCAAGTTGTGTTAATTTATCACCTTTCTAAATAAGGGTAAATAAAGCATTTCCAACTCGCTAATTATTTGCCTAAAGTATAGTTTATTAACCTAATAATATTATTAATGGAATATTGCCAATATCTCACGATAGAATATTGGTTTAATAATAAAAAATTATTTCATAATGATCATTTGCTTTGACGACAGGCTTAACATTGAAACCAATTAAACCAACTATTATTGCTATCGCAGGTCCTTCAGCATCGGGAAAAACCCTTTTTGCTCAAACAATACATGATGAGCTTGTTGCTGAACTGGGTGTTCATGGCATCTCAATTATTCATGAAGATGCTTACTATCGTGACCAATCGCATTTATCGATGTCTGAACGTGAACAGACCAACTACGATCACCCAAGTGCTTTTGAACATGAACTTTTATCAGAGCATTTAAAGCAACTCACTGACAACAATACTATTCATAGTCCAGTATATTGTTATAAAACCCATACTCGCACTGATGAAACAAAAACATTTTCGCCCACTAAAATCGTATTAGTTGAGGGAATATTATTATTATCAAATAAAGAATTACGCGATTGTTTTGATATTAAAGTTTATATGGATACGCCATTAGATATCTGCTTGATCAGAAGAATTAAGCGAGATTTAGTTGAACGAAGCCGCAGTGTTGAGTCGGTTACTAGCCAGTACTTAGAAACCGTAAGACCGATGTATCATCAGTTTATCGAACCCTCTAAAGCTTGGGCTGATATTGTAATCACCCGAGGCGGCAAAAATAGAATGGCATTAGAGTTACTTAAAGCAAAAATAAGACAGCTTTCTCAACTCCCTACACAAGAATAACCAACATAATAAAAATATAAGAGGTTTACATGGATTTAAGTGCACTCAGAGGCGTAATAGGTATTGTGGTACTGCTAGGCATCGCCTATGCATTATCAAGTGGTAAAAAATCAATTAATCTGCGTACCGTTGGTTTAGCATTTGCACTGCAAGTTTTACTCGGTGCGTTTGTTTTATATGTTCCCTTTGGTAAAGATGTTCTACTGTCTATGACGAATGGCGTACAAAGTGTCATTGACAGCGCTAAAGTGGGTATTAATTTCCTCTTTGGTGGCTTAGGCACAGATGCCATGTTTGAAAATGGTGTTGGTTTTGTCTTTGCCGTAAGAGTACTGCCTAATATTATCTTCTTCTCTTCTTTAATCGCCGTGCTTTATTACTTAGGTGTTATGCAATGGGTGATAAAAATTATTGGTGGTGCGCTACAAAAGCTTTTAAAAACCAGTAAGCCGGAATCTCTATCTGCTACTGCGAACATCTTTGTCGGACAAACCGAAGCGCCTTTAATTGTGCGTCCTTATATTACGAGAATGACTCAGTCTGAATTATTCGCCATTATGGTGGGTGGTCTTGCATCAGTTGCCGGCTCTATTTTAGCGGGTTATGCCGGTCTTGGCATTGAACTAAAATACCTTATCGCCGCGTCTTTTATGGCAGCACCTGGCGGCCTATTAATGGCGAAAATCATCTGTCCTGAAACTGAGCACGACAAAATAGTGAAAGAGCCGGTTAGCTATGACGATGACGATGATAAGCCAACCAATGTTATTGACGCTGCAGCCTCTGGTGCAGCCTCAGGACTTAAGCTTGCGGTAAACGTTGGTGCTATGTTATTAGCTTTTATCGCGCTAATTGCCTTGTTAAATACCATTGTTGGCGGCATTGGCGGCATGTTGGGATATCAAGATATTACCATTGAGTTTTTCTTAGGTTATCTTTTTGCTCCTTTTGCTTACATTGTCGGTGTTCCAGTCAATGAAATGTTACAAGCGGGTAGCTTTATCGGCCAAAAAATTGTCGTTAACGAGTTTTTTGCCTACGTTAATTTTGTTGAAATAAAAGATACCTTAAGCCCTGCTACACAAGCGATTGTCACTTTTGCTTTATGTGGCTTTGCCAACTTATCTTCTATTGCCATTTTACTTGGTGGTATTGGTTCAATGGCGCCAAGTCGTCGCCATGATATTGCCAGATTAGGCATGCGAGCAATGCTTGCAGCGACGCTTGCAAACTTAATGAGCGCAGCAATTGCTGGCATTTTTATCTCATTATAGAAACAGTCTACAAAAAGAATAAATAGGAATTCATCATTATGTCTGATATCAAAAATATTGCTCAACGCGCGCTAAAGCTAATGGACTTAACTAGCTTAACTAACACGGAAACTGATCAAGAAATTATTGCGCTGTGTCAGCAAGCTAAATCACCTGCCGGTGAAACCGCAGCAATTTGTATTTTCCCGCGTTTTATTCCTGTGGCAAAAAAGGCGCTAAAAGCACAACAAACCCCGCAAGTTAAAATAGCCACCGTCACTAACTTTCCGCACGGTAATGATGATATAGACATCGCCCTTGCTGAAACCAAAGCTGCTGTTGCTTATGGTGCTGACGAAGTAGACCTAGTATTCCCTTACCGCGCATTAATGCAAGGTAATGAAACTATCGGCTTTGATATGGTAAAAGTCTGTAAACAAGCTTGTGAGAGCTCTGCAAAACTGAAAGTGATTATTGAAACGGGTGAGCTAAAGTCAGAAGAGTTGATTCGAAAAGCCAGTGAAATAGCAATCAACGCCGGTGCTGATTTCATTAAAACATCAACGGGTAAGGTTCCTGTTAATGCTACACCCACTGCTGCACAAATCATGCTTGAAGTGATCAAGCAAAAAAACACATCGGTCGGTTTTAAGCCAGCTGGTGGTGTTAGAAACGCTGAAGATGCTGCGATTTACCTTGATTTGGCTGATAGTATTTTAGGCGCTGAGTGGGCTGATGCCAATCACTTTCGCTTTGGGGCAAGTAGCTTGCTAGGTAGTTTATTAACAACACTTGGTCATGATAACCAAACTGCCTCTTCAAGCAGTTACTAAGTTTTAACCAAGTTCAAAAAAGGGCTAATAGCACAACACTATTAGCCAATAAAATGCTAGCATACGCTATCTAAAAATCACTCACTTGAAGCACGCGCAATGGCACAACTTTATTTTTATTATTCTTCGATGAATGCAGGTAAATCAACCCACCTTTTACAATCTTCATACAATTATCAAGAACGTGGCTTAGCGACAGCTATTTATACCGCTAAAATTGACGATAGGTTTGCTAAGGGTAAAGTTGCATCACGTTTAGGTATTGATGCAGATGCTTTCTTGTTTGATGACACAAGTAATTTATTCAAAGAAATAGAGTTAAAAAACCAACAAGAAAAACTTGATTGTGTACTGATAGATGAAGCGCAATTTTTATCGACTGAACAAGTTAAGCAGCTTACTGATATCGTAGACTTGTTACATATCCCGGTACTTGCCTATGGTATTCGTACTGACTTTTTAGGGGAGACGTTTTCAGGTAGTGCTGCCCTACTCGCTTGGGCCGATAAATTAGTTGAATTAAAAACCATTTGCCATTGTGGTAGAAAAGCTAACTTTGTTATCAGACAAGATGCCAACGGTAAGCCTGTGCAAGGTGGAGAACAAGTTGAGGTAGGTGGAAACGAGCGTTACGAGCCGCTTTGTCGAGCCCATTTTAAACAACTTGTTTGGCAGTAAAAGATAATATCTGCACACAGTAAAACTCATTAACGTGTTTGGTCGAACAATAAAAAACCTTAACAAGAACTGTCTCGTTAAGGTTTTTTTTGTTTATTAGCTGTAGGCTTAGTACCCGTAGCTTTCGAGCTACAGGCACTTAATTTCCAATAGGCTTTAGTAAATTACTGGCGGTAACTCAGGGCTATCTTCAGTGTAACTTAACGCGCTATTAAATTGTGCAATAGCAAGGTTGGCCGAATCTTGATCTTTAGCATGAACACGCGCAATCACCTCACCACGATTAACTTGTACGCCAAGAGGTAATATACGATCAAAACCAACGGTATGATCTACCTGCTGATTTGGCGCAGTTCTGCCACCGCCTAAACCTACCACAGACATACCCACTGCTCGGGTATCCATTTGTGCAATATAACCGTGCTGCTCAGCTCTAACTTCAGTAATAATATTCGCTTTAGACATTGAGTCCCATGGGCTTTCAACAAAGTTTTTAGGGCCTCCTAAGGCTGCAATCATGCGCTCAAATACTTCAGCAGCAAGACCGGTACTTAGTACTGATTCAATTTTTTTATCGGCGTCTTTTTCATTAGCTGCCAAATTTGTATTGATTAACATTGCAGTAGCAAGTGACTTAACTACTTGATGTAAACGAGGCTCGCGTTGTTTACCTGTTAAATACTTAACCGTTTCATACATCTCAACCGCATTACCCGCGCTAGAGCCAAGAACTTGGTTCATATCAGTAATAATGGCTTGTGTTTTAACGCCAGCGCCATTCGCTACATTCACGATGCTATCTGCTAGTGCCCTTGCATCATCAAGGTTATTCATCATCGCGCCATTACCGACTTTAACATCCATCACTAAAGCATCTAAGCCTGCAGCGAGCTTTTTAGATAAAATAGACGCGGTAATTAATGGAATAGATTCAACGGTTGCGGTTACGTCTCTAATTGAATATAAACGCTTATCTGCTGGGGCTAAGTTATCAGTTTGCGAGATAATAGCGACACCCACCTCTTTCACAATACGCTTAAACTCACTAATCGTTGGCTTGACATTAAAACCGGCAATGCTTTCTAACTTATCTGACGTACCACCGGTATGTCCTAAACCACGACCAGAAATCATCGGCACATAACCACCACAAGCAGAGACAATTGCCGCTAGCATAAAGCTAACTTTATCACCTACACCACCGGTAGAATGCTTATCAACGATTGGGCCGTCAAAACCTTCCCAACTTAGCACATCGCCTGAGTGCATCATGGCTTTAGTAAAAGCCACTCTTTCATCTACGGTCATGCCATGTTGAAAAATAGCCATGGCCATTGCGCCTACTTGGCTATCAGAGAAGTTGCCATCAACTAAGCCAGAAACAAAGCCATTGATATCTGTGTCATTTAAAGTGCCACCATTACGTTTAATACGAATAATTTCTTGTGGGATAATTTTATTGGTTACTGACATTTAATACGTCCTTATAAGTCTAATAAATCTTTTGGGGTGAATGCATCTGGAAGTAATTGCTGAACTGTCCATACTTGCTGTTGGTTTTTATGATTAACCGCTATTACTGGTGCAGATTGCTCGAAAAACTCAGCAATAACCTGTCTGCAGGCACCACACGGTGGCGTTAGCTTTTCTTGCTCGGTATAGATAACAATCACTTCAAAAGCTTGCTCGCCATTAATAACGCCATTGCTAATGCAATTACGCTCTGCACATACCGTTAGGCCATATGAGGCATTTTCAACATTACAACCTTGGACAATATTGCCATTGGTGGTTAGCGCAGCAGCACCAACATGAAAGTTGCTATAGGGCGCATATGCTCGTTGGTAAGAAATTTTTGCCGCAGCAATCACTTTATCTAACTTATGTTTTACTTGTTCATTCATCGAATTACCAATTACTAAACTCATTGTATAAACTCAGTATAACTTTATTGACCATGTGGTCAAGTAATTAAATAAACCTAAATCCAATTAAAATATCTACTTAACAAAAAGCCAATAAAAAAGGCTGCAAATGCAGCCTTTTCTCATCAGTGCTTCTGAAAAAGAAGCTAAATTAAGTTCAAACTAGAACTTGTATTCAATACCAACACGAATTTGCCATAATGAAGCCGCATTTTGTACCTGTCTCTTATACACATCTCCGAGCCCACGAGACCTCTCTACATCT
>OJDU01000194.1_pt1 | contig 14215 bp, 24 predicted proteins | sample 1592771 | NCBI WGS metagenome assembly OJDU01 (sample SAMN05416864, study PRJEB24817) | seawater metagenome | isolation source: Sea water | place: Canada:Atlantic | collected 2013-11 | reverse complement strand
ATCGTCGGCAGCGTCAGATGTGTATAAGAGACAGGCCGGATAGTAAAAAGCCTACTGAGACTACAAAGCCAGATAGTAAAAAGCCCGAAGCAGCTAAACCTAAGCCTATGCTCATGATGAAAGTCATGATGCTTAGAAAAGCGTTGCGTTCAGCTAAAAGTAAAGAAGAGAAAAAAACTATTCGCGCAAAAATAATGATGACGCGTAAAGCAATTGCTATGCGTATGTCAGAGCGTAAAGCAGCAAGAATGGCAAAACGTAAAGCAAAACGTACAGCAAGACTTGCTCGAATGGCTGAGCGTAAAGCCTCAAAGATGGCTGAACGTAAAGCAAAAACGGTTGCTAAAAAAACTGCTCGTAAACAACGAATGGCAGTTAGACAAGCTAGAAAAGCTAAACGGGCTGCTAAACAAGCACGTCCAGTTCGTATGCGTGCGCGGTCAGCTCCAAAACGTCCACGTCCAATGCGTGCACAACCAATGCGCTCACGTCCTATGAGGTCACAACCAATGCGCTCACGCCCAATGCGCTCACGTAGAGGTGGACGTCGAATGAGACGCTGATTATCTTTAATTAGTTAAACAAATCTAATAAAGCAACCATAGCCGCCGATTGGCGGCTATATTTATGGAGTGGAGCAGAGCTCCGTAGTTTATATATCTATCAATGGAAATATCCAGAGAACAAAGCAGTGAGATCCAAGAGGTCATTGAAGATACTGTTCAGTACTTCTGTGATCAACACGTTGTATCCGGCGAACTTGCATGGATACTTGTCGAATGTCTAGCTACAGCAAAGCTTGCTGAGCTTAAAGGAGAGCTAGCCCCTGTTTGATGCTAGATACAAGAGAACTCTCCAGGTTGTTCTTGCATTTTGTAGAACAACTAATTATTCAGCATGAAGCTGATGACCCTCAAGCTGTATATCAAAGATGTGCTGACCTTTGTCAGAACCAAGCTAATCGGTTAGCAGCTCTCGATCCTGATCGAAACAAATAAACAAAAAGCCGCTGACTCGCGGCTCTATTTCTTAATGCCCTTTTGGGCTTTTGTCACTTACTCACAAAATTCACATGACCATGTTAGCTGAAAGTTCCGCGATTGTTGCTGAGCTCGTTTCAGGAGGCGAAGCACCAGAAATCAATATGATGATTGGTGTTGGTGTCGTCAAAGAAAGTGAAGCTGTACTGTTTCACTACGTTGGTAATGAAGAGCAACCACAAGCTCTCATGCACCCACGCACCGGTAATCCATTGACTCGCTTGAGCAATGTCAAGCTTGTTGGACTAGATATTGCCAAAAACATTGGCACTGAGAATGCTACTAAGCTCAATGTAATTCTTGAGCTTGGCAACGGTAACAAAGTTCTTGTTACTTCTGGTATCCAAACGTGGTGGTCACTATGTGTGATTTCCGGACTGTCTGGTCTTTTCCAAAATGGACTTCTCACAGAGTCCTTCAACCTTGATTCTTATAGAGGAAAGATGGGACGCAAGCCAATCTTTGCTTCGATCCGTTGTGCAGACGTGTATTCAGACAAAGAGCTTTACGCACTGCTCATGGCTGATCGCCAGTGCAAAGCTTGGGATACCTACGAGCACAACATAACAACCGTTGCTGCTGACTTGAATGATGCGCTCAATGTGGATCGTGTTCCACAAGACGAAGTCAAGGAAGTATTGGTTGAAGTTGCTCCTGTCGTTGAAGGTGACTTCTGATGGGAGCTGCTTCTGAGCGTCGTGCCCTCCTTATGGAGGCTAACGATGATTACAATCCTTATCTCACCATTGATGTCAATGAATATCTCATTGAAGAATGGCCAACTTTAACCGCAAAACATCGACAGTCTGTATGGCACTTGTGTCAAACAGATGAAGAGTTTGATTATGATCCTATTCATGATCAAATTGATGAGAAGGTTTACATCTATGCAGAGTCTGATCCAAACGTAGTGATCGACACTGAAGATGAATCTGAGGTTGAAGATCCCGAAGAAGAAACTGAGGAAGATTCAGATGATGAATCTGATGAAACAATCTTTGACATGATGTTTAGTTATTTAGAAGACAGTTGGCCTGATCTTACAGAGGATCAAATGGAATCTATCAGCAACTCTCTTGTTGACAAACAAGAAGAGCTATCTGACTTTCTTGATGCTTTTGTGTATGACTATGCAAAAGCTAATGACCAAACTATCGATCTCTCCGAAATGGAAGATGAAGAAGACACCGAATGACAATGGATTCAATTGCTCACCTTCGGGCAACACGTAGGTATGTAACTTCAATGTTGCTTAACCTTCCGATCCAATCCACTGAGACAAGCATTGCAACTTTTCTTGTGATGCTTGATCATTTCTCTGCTTATCCCGATGAATATCTAGAGCTGCTCAATGACAACGAAATCACAACTAGAAAAACTTCCAGACTATGACGTCCTCGATGTCGTATTGCTGTGCCATGCAGCATTGGCCCAAGACTCACCTGAATTTCCTACGGTCTATCTCAACCAGATACTCAACATCATGTTTGCTTATCTCACTATGGACCAGCGAAAGGAAGTCGAAGTCTACCTTGCTGAGAAGAAGTATCTGCCACCTTTGAAACTACACCTACCTAACACTTGATGAAAGACTACGACGTTGTATATATCGATAAAGAAGGTGACAAACAAGACTTTGTAGTTACTGCTATCAACACAAGCACAGCGATTGCTAACACATTAGAGCTTTGCCCTGATTGTCGTCGAGTAATTCGCTGTGCACCTAAACCAATGTTTAACGACTAATGTTCAAAATGATGTCTGAAATGGAAGCAATTGTTGAGACTGCTCCCACAATGATGACGGTTTTCAATCCTCACACACAAGAACAGGATCCTCATTATGCCTACATGGCAGAGATCCAATACAAACGTAAGCCACCTACTGCACGTTTGATCCTTTGTGATCGATTAGATACAGTTATTCCTGGTAATACTGTGATGATTTCCTATCATATGGGAATGAGAGTTTATCAACACTCGCGTCATTTAGTAATATCAAATAACGATAACTGCGTTGGTGGTTTTTACTACACCGATGGAAATCCTGCTTAATTAATGATGAAAACTTACGAACTCTATGTTTTTACTCAAGAGTCTTGTGCTCCCTGCCAGCGTCTCAAAGACTATGTTTCCACACTTACGGAAGCTGAGCAAGCTGAGCTCCACTATGTCCCTCTTAAGACGACCTCAGGCTCTCGTACGGCGCTTGCAGAGGAGCTATCGGTGGAACTCACACCAACGCTTGTCGTCGTACACGAAGAAGTTGCATGTTCGCTAGATGAAGACGGCGATGAAGATTGTGACTATATTGAACAATCTGTTGAACGTTTTGTAGGTGCTAACAATATTATTGAGCACTTGCCTGCAACCTTAGATGCATACACTTACGCACATCCTGAATGACACAAGACGAACGCGAAGAGTTTATCTTTGATCTAGCTCATCACAGACTTAAAAAACTATCACATGCTGGTATATTTGCTATGGCAGTAGACCAAATGTGTCACCTGCTTTCTAATGAAACAGATGAACAACTCTTTAAAATAGCTCCACACAACCTACATATGGTGAGCCGAAAAGAACATGAGAAAGCTAAAGGTTTCTAGTGAATCCAGATTATTACTTATTGCTGATTGGTGAACTTAATGGTTGTTCCCAACACCTGCAAGTGTTAGGCCAACAACGTGACCGTGAAATTATTCAAGACATGATTGTTAAGTACAACAAATTATATTTTAGGACTAAAAAAGCATATGAGCAAGAAAGCAAATGTCATCGAGACTAAAGGAACAATCTTCAAAGAAAGTGGCAATGGCTACTTTAACGTCGAATTAGATGAGCCTGCAGAACATAAATGTCTCTGTCGTGCATCTGGTCGATTAATTACTAGAAAAATCCAACTTTTAGTTGGTGACCGAGTTACCGTAGAACTTAGTCCTTACGACCTAAGTCGTGGACGAATTACACTGAGAGAAAAATAATGGGATTGATGGATCAAGCAAAACAATTTCGAGAAGTATTTAATCAAGAAATACTTGAGAATATTTCTCGTTATGGCTTTATCAAAAAGAAACTTTGGGATATGCAGATTTCCCTAGTTAACGAAGAAGCCGTAGAGTTTCTTCAGGCAGCACGAGAGTGTTTTAATGATCCTGAAGATCAAGAAGCTCGTGAGAATCTGGTCAAAGAATTATCAGATCTTGTCTTTGTTTGTTATCAGTTTGCTGCTGCTTATAACATCGATTTAGATACCGCTATGCAGCGCGTATTTGAATCTAATCTCAGTAAACTAGATGAACAAGGGAAGCCTATCTATAGAGAAGATGGCAAAGTTCTAAAAGGACCAAATTATAAACAAGCAGATCTATCTGGTTGTGTACCCGAAGCTCAATTCTTTTGCTACGACACTAATGGAAAATAATGTAATTGCCCGCACAGGTCGGGTACAAAACTGGATTGATGATCCATCTAGCCGCTTACCCGTCAGCTGCACAGTTTTTGTTGTTGACGACAGCATGGAAGGGCCTAATGGAATTGAAGCCAGCTGGCGCTACGTAAGTCACGGGTTGCGCTTTGGTGCCGGAGTTGCTGTGCATCTCACAAACCTTAGAGCGGCTGGCACTGATAACGGACAAGGACTCGTTGCGAGTGGGCCGTGCTCCTTTGGGAAAATTTATAGCTGTCTTAATGAACAATTAAGGAGAGGCGGTCATTATAAAAATGGAGCTGTAGTTTTAACGCTAGATATCAATCATGCTGATATCCTTGAGTTTGTCAATATGCCTAGGAATGAAATCCCTTGGGCTAAGCGTTGTATTAACTTGTCCCCTGTTATGTGGGATATGGCAAACCCTGATGTGAAAGAAGCAATTCTCAAAGGCATTGCACGTGGAGATATCTGGCTTGCCAAAATCAAGAGAGATCAAAAAGGCGAACGTATTTATTCAAATGTGTGTCTTGAAGTCTTTCTCAAGAGCCGTGGCACTTGTCTTTTAGAACACATAAACGTGAGTGCTTGTAAGCTTGAAGATCTGCCCGGAGCTTTCACAGCTGGGATGGCTGAGCTGTGTGCTCTACACCCAACAACCGGTGTTGAGAAAACAGGAGAGTATCTTCCTCAAGAAGAAGATCGTCAAGTCGGTTTAGGGATGCTTGGACTAGCTAACCTCCTTGCACTAGAAGGTGTCACATACGCTGAATTTGGTGAAGCTTTGACAGCTCACAACTATCCAGAAGGCGATTACATCGTGACTCCTGAAGCTCGTAAGATAGTTAAAGCACTTCAATCAGGTATTGATGCAGCAACTGAAGTAGCACGTAACGCCAACATGGACCGTGCTTTTGCAATTGCTCCCACTGCCTCTTGTAGTTATCGTTATAAAGATCGAGCAGGCTATACCACCGCCCCCGAAATTGCACCGCCAATCGGGCGCACCGTGGATAGGGACAGCTCTACATTCGGGGTCGAAACCTTCGACTACGGTGAAGTTGAAACAGCTGAATCTGTTGGCTGGGAAAACTACAAACGCGTAGTAGATGGAATCATGGAAATGCTTAACCGCACTGGCCTAGCGCATGGCTATAGTTTCAACTCATGGAGCGACGTCGTAACTTACGACAATGACTTCATTGAAACATGGCTAGATTCACCGCAAACTTCGCTGTATTACAGCTTGCAAGTTATGCAAAATACCCAAGCTAAAGATGATGCCTTAGCTGCGCTAGATGGTAACTTTGGTGCTATGTTTGGATTTAATGATTCAGACGAAGATTCTTTATCAGAAGACCCCGTACTTGATATCTTTAATGACCCAGCTTCTTGCGTGGGTTGTGCCGAATAAACTTACTAACTATAAAAAAATGAAAGCAGAAACTCCTTACATTCATCTTCACCAGCGCAAGCGTACTTGGACTCCCGTCGAAGTATCTGCTGGTCAACTGCTTACTGGTGGTGAAGAGGTCATTCAACGTGCACTAGCACTACGTTGCCTTGAGATCCCTGTAGGAGATTTTATTAGTGACGCCATGAAGGGAGATCTTCCTGACGTCAAAGGCTGTAAAGAGCTTCTGGCTTCTAATGTTGTCGATGAAGAAAATCATGATATTGCGCTCAATTTCGCAGCTGCTGCTCATGGGGTCTCCCCTAAATTTGAGAAAGAAGCTGCGCACATCTGTAAAACTTGGCTTGAACTTGACCGGCACCCTGTTCTCAAAGCTGTGGTGCTTGAAAGATCCGTGTTCTTCGTTCTCTTACCGATCTTCCGATTCCTCGGAGATACAGGCCTCAGAACGACAAGCGCCGATATCAGCCGAGACGAACAGACCCACGTGGCGGCCAACACCCTCGTATGTGAGTCGCTCGGTCTTAAATCTGACAAGACCCTCAACAATCTCCGACGCGCTACGGTCGCGTGGTGCCTTCAGTCCCTCCAAGGGGAAAGTGATCACAAGCATCTCTCCAGTAACTTCTGGCTTGCAAGTTCAGATTCTCTGTACACACGAGGCAAAGCTGAAGGTTTAGCAGAGACAAGGGCTAGTCGTATGCCTGCCTTCTTTGAGACTGCTAACCAAAATCTGCCTCAATACGCTTGAGTTTTCAAGCAATACTATGGATAAACAAATAACTTTCTCACCTGTAGATAAACTCAAAATCCAAATTGTAGAGCAAGAAATTTGTCCAGCTACTTTTAATGACAATGAACTACCAACTGATGTTCACATTGTTACTTACACAGTAGCTGGAGAAACATATTACGATGCTGTACGTGCCTATACCAAAGTAGATATATTTGACGCGTATTACGATAAACTTAAGAGTATTGGCACGATACAAGAAATAAGATCGGGCCTTGGAAAAATTAGACCAAATCTATATGGCAAAATCAAAAGCTAAAACTAAAAGTGAGCACGTAGAAGAGCTCTTAGCTAGGATTGAAGCCAAAGTAAATAAACTTACAATAAAGCAACTCAAACTATTACACGCAAAACATTTTCCTAACTAACAATGCATTCAGCAAAACTCGTTTGGATTACGCCAAATGCGGAGTCTCTTGTCGGCAAGATTGCTCGTGTATCAAATCCAAACAACGAAGATAACCCAGAAGTTGAAAAACTCATTAAGTATCTGATCAAACACAAGCACTGGAGCCCATTTGAAATGGCATCAATGTGTGTACAGATCGATACGACTAGAGCTATTTCTCCTCAAATCTTGCGACACCGTTCGTTCACGTTTCAAGAGTTCAGTCAGCGATACGCAATTCCAACTGATACATTCGCTACTGTCCTACCTGATCTCAGAAGGCAGGATCACGACAATCGTCAAAACTCAATTGATGACCTTGAGAATGAAACTCAGCAATACTATGAACAACGTATTGATGATCATTTCAGAGAAGCAGTAAGGCTGTATGAATCGCTCTTGCATTCAGGTGTTGCACGAGAATGTGCTCGCTCTGTACTACCCATCAACACAGTGACACGTCTGTACATGTCAGGTACTATTCGTAGCTGGCTTCATTACGTTGATCTTCGAGGAGACAACGGAACACAAGCAGAGCATATGAAAATTGCTCGATCTGTTGGTGAAATTCTTGACACAGAAGTTCCAATCATTGCTCGCGCAATGTGGGGATGAGTTCTAAGATAAAGACTGGAAAAACATACAGTCATAATGAATTTTATTGCAGCAACTATTGAATTACGATCCTTCATTGCAGATCCAATCAATGCTTACGGGCTTGACTATTGCGGTGCTGACGCTGTCGTGCCCGCTGGCAGTGGTGCTTCAGAGGTCCAGCTTCGAATCCTCTGCTACAACCGTGAAGGAGCAAAGCTTTCACTCTTTAAAGACTGGAAAGAAGGTACTCGTGCATTGATCACTGGCAACCTTGTCTTCTCTGATGACGTGAGCAAGCCACTAGATCTAATTGTCACAACAATTGAACCTTCAATTCCAGACAATGTGTATTGCAATCAAGTCGTGCTTGGCAATGCATTCTTTGGGTCGAATGAAATCAAAGATCGTAAGAACAATCAAGTTGCCGTAAAGATTGGAACAACACTAGATAACTCAGACATTGTTACATGGCTATTCTTAGAAACTCATGAATCACGTAAGAAAAAACTTACGGATCGAATCCGTAGCGGACGCCCTATCTGCGTTCAAGGCTACCTCCGCGAATATCGCAAAGAAGGGGGTGACAGTCCTTATCGAGCCATTGTTGCTTCTGACTTCACTACTCGAAAGGATAAAGAGCGTACTCAACGGAATCCACAGACGAACGGTTCAGCGGCGGGTTACACAGAGGTTGATCCAACGCCGGACTATTGATCGTATTAAACATCTCAAGTCATTAAAACCTGGCTGGGATGCTCGTGTATATAAGTAGCGTTTAGGCGTTTGGAGTGGGTCCGCCCATCATTCCAAAATGCCCGAACGCTTTTTGAGCACCAAAGGCTTTTTCTAGCTCAGGTGATAAACCAAAGTTATATGCCATTCCCTGGACTTTACCTAATGATGGATAGCTGTCTCCAACTATCATTCCAGCAACACCGCCTGACATGTCCTTGCCTAACAAGCCAGGAATAACACCTTGAGACATGTCTTTTCCAGTGATTGCACCAAGCAATCCGCCTTTCAATGCATCTGCAAATCGCATCATCAATTATCTCACATTTAACTATTGTACTAACTATATTTGAAAGGTCGATAATTACTACATATGACCCTACAAGTATTGCCTCCTGAACTTCTTGAGGCACCAAAAGAAAGAATTGAAACTAAAGAACCACAACCATACTGGAAACCAAGCTCACTTAAAGATGGAGAAAGCGAAGAATTCCGACTACTCGGATGCTACGAAACAGGTCACGCAATCATGGGATGGCAATATGCCTCCGAAGCAAAAGGACCTGACGGTGAACTTAAGTTCAACGGTTACGTTGTCACTCGGACTCATCCTGGTAGCCCTAGCGATATTGCTCGCGAAACCGATTGGTCAAAGCCCGAGCGACCAAAAATTGATGGCTCCTACGTCAAGCCACGTAGGTTTTTAGCCTGGGTTGCAACGAGTGCTGCCCGCAGTCGTTTAGAGGTACTATTTATTGAACAAAAATCACTTAGAGATCAACTCACCGAAATTCTTCAGGAAGCTGAAGATTACACTTGGACAGAAGACGGACTGGCTAATTTTTCAATTAAGATTACGCGCAAGGGAGCCGGTCTGGAAACTTCATACAGCATTCTTCCGAAAGTCCGTAAGGTCCCAGATAAAATTATTTCAACTTGGGAAAAAGAAAAGGAAACCATTTGGCTTCCTAATTTCTTTGAAGGCAAAGATCCTTTCGAAGGCAAGCAAGTTGAGTCTAAAGGTCTTCCAGCTGGTGGAACCGACAAACGTGGGGCCTACGTAAAACCTGGTGTTACTACCAAGAAAAAAGACGAACCTGAAACTGAATTCTAAAGTCAAATGACAAATACAAATCTACAAAATCTACCGCCTGAAATGCAAGCGCGACTTGCAGACATATTGAAACAAGCAAATGCCAATGTTCCAGCTGCTGGGACTAATAGTCCTATGCCTACTGACGTACAAAATATTCCAGCTGCTCCACGTACTCCTTCCTTGATGGATCACACGCTTGCACTTCGTCAAGAGGTGAACCAGCTATCTCAACAGGTCTATGCAACTGGTCAAGTTGTTGAAGCAGTGGGTCAAGCTGTAGGAGAGTTATACCAACTCTTTCAAACGCAAACCGAAACTACAGATTACAGCACAAATTATCAAACGCAACAGGGTGTAGATGGTGACTTCTGATCTTCCATACAGAATACAAACTTCCGCCGGACATAGAAAGTATCTATGCTCCGGCATTTATATGCCAAGTGTAACTACGGTTCTCTCGGCTACAGAAAGCGAAAAGTCCAAAGCAGGTCTTAGGAACTGGCAAAAGAATAATCCGGGTGCGCTAGAGGCAGCATCAACTCGCGGCTCGGCTATTCACCTTGGATGTGAAAACTATCTACGTGGTTTAAACCCAGATGTTCCTGAAGATTATTTAGATTTTTGGAACGGAATGTCTACTTACCTCGATTGGTTTGATACAATTCATTGGTCGGAGCGTCCATTACGTCCCGATTGGAACCATCTAAGAAGTGATGATAGAGAGGTAGCATTTGTCTGGAGTACGGAACATAAATATGCTGGATGCCCTGATCTCATTGGTGAAATTGGTGGAGTACGAATCATTGCTGACTTTAAAACTAGCAATGCTCCTTATTGCTCTTCTTTCCCCGATCGTGGTGACCGAATTGGATTCGGTGGTTACCGAAAATATACGAAGTGTGCGCAGCAAATGGCGGCGTACCGGTATGCATTAAATGAGCGCACTGGTTTTCTCTGTGATGCTGCCTTGATTATTGTCTCAACTCCTGAGACTACCCAAGGCATCTTCATTGATGGCGATCAGCTCGCTTTGCATGAATCACGTTTTTTGAAGCGTTGTCAACAATTCCATGAAATAGATAATGAAACTACGGATTGCAGTACACAAGAGTTGCAAGAACAAGCAGAGTAAACCTGCTCGCGATTGGCAAAATATTTTAGAAGACCTTGATTGGTTGCTTGGTTGGGTAAAAAACGGTTACGGATGGTGTGCAACTCACTTCCAAGATCGCCACAGGAAAGCTGATAATTCAGCTGGCTCCAACATGGTGGTCATCGACTTTGACGGTGACACGACCCTTGCTCGCTTCTGGTCTACAGATACTGCTCGACAGTGGTGTGCAGCCACGTATACGTCAGCTAGTCACTCTGAAAGCGAGCACAGGTTCCGAGCACTATTTCCACTCAGCAAAGAGCTCCCCTCTACAGCTGAACATCGGGGTGCTTACTGGTTAATCGTTAATCGTCTACTTGCCGAGCTAGAGCTTGAAGAGCTTGCTGACAACTGTGGACAGAAACCAGAACGCCTTTGGTTTGGCAACACCAATGCTGAAGTCAAAACCAATGTTGAGTTTGAACCAGTCCCTGAGTTTCTTCTCAACGATATTGCGTATGAAGAATCCTCTAACTTTGTTTCTGGTGACGTTACCGAACTAGATGTCAAACGAGCTCAATGGCTTCTAGAAAGCTTTCTGACACCTTCAGAAGACGGTGAGTATGAGACTTACTACGTACCAGTCATGGCTGCTTGTGCAGGCATTGGTCAACCAGTCTTTGATTCCTGGGTCGAGTGGGTATTAAAAGGTCACCATGGTGAAAAAGCTGAAAATATTAAACCATTTAAATGGAGAGGTCTTGGTAACTTCTCCGGCCCCACTACACTGTATTCAATTGCCAAAAGGCAAGATGCTGACTGGGCACACAAACTTCCTGCACATCTAAGATTTGGTGCTGTTGGAGCCGCTGCTGGTTATACAGAGTTTGATCCAATTCCAGCTATTGATCAACTCGTAGAAGCACATTTAATAAACAAAGGTACTAAGAAATCTATGAATACTTCTGATGACAACATTCTTCCAGAGCCTCTGCCTGACGCAGAACAAGTAAAAAAACGTGGTCGTCCAAAAAAGACTGACGATGATCTAGCCAAACAACGTGAGAGTGATGTCAAAAAAGTAAAAGAGATATTGCATGATCTACGTAAGAATGAGTTGACAGGAGCCATTGAATACACACGAACTAATGGTCAAGAAGTCTTTCTTCAAGGTCAAGACCTAGACCTCATGACTACAAAGCTTGCTTGTGAAAACGGAGTATTCATTCCAGAACAGCGGATCAAAGCAGCAATTCAATACGCGGCAAATCAAAACATGTATTGCCCTATCCGTCGCTACCTAGATCACTGCGCAGCAAATGCTGAACCACATCCTGACTGGGACAGAATTGGCGAGGTTTTCTTAGGCAATAAGCACAACATCTCTACTACAACAATGCAGCGGATGATGATTGGTGCAGTTGCTAGAGCCTATGACCCTGGCTGCACAATGTCGTGGCTGCCCATTCTTGTAGGTCCGCAAGGTGCGGGCAAATCAATGTTTGCTCGGAGCCTTGTACCCAAATCTCTTTTCTCAGAAATTACTACTCCTCTAGATACACTGATGAGAGAGCAGTATCGACTCCATGTCGCATGGCTTTTAGAACTACCTGAAATTGATAATTACTTCAACACTCGAAATATCGAGAACTTCAAAAACCTTGTTACTACTAGAACTGATGAGGTTCGCTATCCGTACGCTTCGCTTCCTAGCAAACTGTCTCGCCGGTTTGTTTTTATTGGTACTACTAATAGGAATCAGTTTCTGGTTGACAGCACCGGCAATCGTCGATTTGTCCCACTAGAACTTGGAGCAGGCTTCCAGATTCCATGGAAAGAGCTGTGCAATGTTAGAGATAGCTTGTGGGCTTCTGCTGTTGCAGCGTACAGAAATGATGAAGGATATGAGTTTACAAGTGGTGAGATTGCTGCTATATATGAGTACATCCAAGAGTTCGGTGACCCCGACCCTTGGTTAGATAAGATTGCCTCCTACGTTACTATCCGCCAGGAAGTTACTGCAGCAGATATTCTTACTAATGCTCTAGAACTTGATCCTCGTAATCAAGGTCGAAGAGAAGGTAGACGTGTAGCAGATGTTCTCCAGTCCATGGGTTGGAGACGTCTAGTTACAAGCAGAAAGGATGCCAATGGCAAATCCAAGTCTGTTCGTGTATGGCAACGTCCTAAGAATGATCCTTTAGTAGAGGATCACATTCTTAACGACTTCTAATTACACTTTAAATAAGTAAAACTATATTATTCAGATACAATGAAAGCAAAAGATATTCTGATTGGTCAGCGAGTACTTGTCTCGCCCATTAATCGCACTGCACTAATCGTAGGAAAACCTGAGTACTACACTCCACGTGCACAGTTGGTACGAATTAAGTACGAAAATAGTACTCGTTATGAGTACAAAATCAATCATCAGCTCACCTTGCTACCTGAGTTGGATCAGTACCCAGCTCACGGTGGTGAATACATCAAACCTGAGGGCACATTCTGATGCCTGAATCACAGCCTAAAAAGAAGGTTGGTGGGCATACTTACGGTCGCAGGAATTTAATCCTGTCCAACACAGCAGAAGAGGGCGCTCTCTGTCTGTATAGCGGTCACTCCATTGGCAGGTTTAGCTCAAGCTCTATGCGATACGACAGTCATCAAGCCTGTGTTCGCTGTGTAGCTGCTGCCAGAGAAGGTCGCATGTCCTTCAACATTGACCGTCTGCTCAAGAAAGAACGTAAACGTGCACTGAAGTTCTGGTCAAAGGTTGATATTGGCCAACCCGACGAGTGTTGGGAATGGCAAGGCTATAAAGGTAGAGGCAATGGAATGCCTCAATTCCCTTGGCGTAGACCCGGAATCAGTACCAGTACACAACATCATCCACAGCGCGTAGCTATGTGGTTTACCTGGGGCGATCTTGGTTACACTGGTGTTAAATCAACGTGTGGAAACAAATATTGCTGCAATCCCTTTCACCTTATACCCCAGAATATTGGGGTGTTTGTTGACTGTGATTCCTATCTAGAAAGTTTTGAGCTCGCCTGTGAGTTACATACTCTCAAGCAGCAGATTGCTGAGTACAACCTTGAGCAAGCTGTGAAAGAGCAAGAGAAACTTATGTCACAGCAAGAGCTAGAAGATCGATCGAACTTACTGTTCGAACCTGATTCACTTTTCTCCGACAGATTCCAAGCGGTTGTTGAGGATATGTTGAGTGGCCGTCACCCAAGTCAGTCATTTAAAACAGCTAAACAACAACCCCCTGAAGATGACGATGAAAACTCCACAGAAAATTTTTAATTAACTTATCCTTAGTAAAGAGTCATTTAAATATGTCAAGACGTAGTGATCTTATTCAACAACTAATTTCTTCTAAGAAATTTGGTCCCGAAAAGAAACAAGAGCAGGAGTTCCTCATGGCTACTGCAGAATTGATTCTTTCTGATTTGATTAATATTGCACTTACGGGTGTAGAAAAACGGGGGGCTGGCTCATTAGTCATCAACCTATTGAATGACTCTACAACGTTCATGTGGCCTGAATCAATTGAATTTGATCTTAAAACAGCAGAACGAGAAGAAGACGAGGAAATCGTTGACTTCCTTCGTGATCTACTGGAAGCTG
>OJDU01000182.1_pt1 | contig 14829 bp, 23 predicted proteins | sample 1592771 | NCBI WGS metagenome assembly OJDU01 (sample SAMN05416864, study PRJEB24817) | seawater metagenome | isolation source: Sea water | place: Canada:Atlantic | collected 2013-11 | reverse complement strand
TCATCGCAATTCCTCCCGTGCTTCTTTGACCTTGAGTATCCAGTGTGCAATTTCGTATGGAATTACCACTGGCCTTTTGGTTTGCTTTTGGTCGATTGCGTCTAGCAGGTTTTTAACTTTCTGCTCTTGCGATTGACTCGATGTCGGTAGCGGATACCAAGCCTGCTCGGGTGTTACTTTGAACCACTTGATGAAAGCGTAGTTCTCGTCGAGCACATAGCTTTGCGGGTTTGCATCTTCAGCAGTGGGTTGTCTATCTGAAATGAAAGTGAACCTTTTCATATTCATATTGATGACTCCGAATCGACTGAGTCCATTTCAGAATTCAAAAAGTCTACCAAAGCAAACCTTGAGGTCGGGATCTCGACGGTTTCGAGTCTAACTTGAGATCCTTCTTTTTTCGCTCGCGTGACTCTTGTGAGAGCATCCCCCTGCGAGGTTCTGTAGCGAGATTTAAGAAATCCTTTTTTGTCTTTCCAGGTTATACGCCATGCTTTCATCTGTTTCTCCATTTGTGGTTGCGTGTTCTTGGTTTCTTCTTGCGGCCATCGAGGTACGATGCTAACCGCGTCTGACGATAGTATCTAGGGTGAAAGCTCAAATCAAAACGTGTGTTTTGATTCGGTCTGTGATCGCTGACTCTGACAGTCAGTTTTCTGTTGCCTCGCGAGGCATGGACATACCGCGATAGGCTCTTTGGTGATCTCGCGAGCTTGACTTTCCATCCTCGTCTTTTGAAAGTCTCTGTCACACTGCGTATGACTCTTGCGATTGCTTTTGCGTCATCAATCATCGATGTCATCACGCAAAGGAGCGACTCTGATCCCATAAATCGCTACTACTGCTGTTAATGCATAACAAATACCTGCTACTTCAAAAACAGACATCTCGTTCTCCTATCGTGAAATCTGACGAAACTCAATGTCACCATCATTTTGCCTGACGATGTATTCTGTTGCCTCTGAATCACAAACGACAAAGCTCCCTGAGTCACCCAGCGGTTCCCACCAAAACAATTTTTTGCCGGTAAGCTGGACCCACAACTCAATTGTCTCAGGTCTTCTTATTGAGGCTTGTTCTTTGCTTTTGTTCATTGCAGCAATCCATTTTTCTCTGTAGTCGTCTGAGTAAAAACGCCAATCGTGAATTTGCTCTGCTGTACGCAGGCAACCCGTGCATACTCCAACATCGAGTATGCACTTTCCAGTGCAAGGTGACTTCACTCGGTTTCACAATCGATTACTTGCTGCACTAGCAGCACAGGCTCTTCAGTCTTTTCGACTTCATCACAGATGAGATGCAAGAAAAGGATCTCATCGAGAATAGGTTTTTCGTGACGCAGTTCACGCTGCTCATCTTCGTTAGCAGCATTGAAGAGATCCTCGGCATCTTGCTGCCAGTCATGCATTCGCTCAAGAGCCTCGCAGAGTGCTTTGATGTAGACTTTGCTCGAATAGACCTCTTTTCCATGAAACTCATTTGGTTCCATTCCGAACATGTCGATGAGCGCCTCGACTCCCATCGTACCTTCGTCTTGATAGATGCGCGCAAACTTTTCTCTAGTTGCTGCACGATAGGCAGTCGTTCGTAATTTTTTAGTCATCAGTTTTCTCGAATGTGGTTGTGCTTGAGATCGTCAATGATGCTCATCGCGGAAGCAATCATACCAATAATTACAGGTATCGTAAAAACACCAATCAGAAAATAATCTTCCATAATCATGATCTTTTTCTTATTTCATAGAGTTGTTTAAGTTGCTCGCATAATTGCTCGCGCTCTTTCTCTGAGATTTCTATCGTCATGATGATCTCCCAAACTGAATCAATTGCACGATTTACAGTTCGCCAATTTTTACTCGGCATCATTGATTCCTAGCTTTTGGAGAATGAGTGATACTTCTAACAATCGCGATGAACACTGAATCATTCTGCGTTTTTCATACTCGCTTTTTAAGCTGTTTGGTAGCTCAGAGTATGCAGCAATCTTGTTGCATAAATCTTGCTTACGCTGTTTGAGCAATTCTTCTACTTCTTCTTTATTCATTTTTTCCTCGGTGGTTGGATCATTTTATCAGAGCAAGCAAACTACTCAATCTTTGTGATCGGAGACTCCCGCGAGACACTTTGAGATGTCACCAGATATCAACGTCTTGTTGAAAACTCCCCAGCGTATTTTTACTAGAGGGGAATCTTTCGATGTCTTGCACCTGGCCTGCATGTTGCGAAGGATAGGCTCAAGTTCCTCAAACTTGGCTGTTCCGTCGATGAACTCACCTTCATGACTTCCCAAAGATTCTCGGAAGTCGAAACTGATGGTGTACTTGCTCATTCGACCAATCCCATCGCAAGAAGATTGTCTGCTCCCTGAACTTTAAATTCTCCACAGGATTCGCAGAGGTAGTTGTCAGCGTCTGGTTCGCAGCAATCGCGGGTATCACCACATCCCAGGCACACTCCGATGTACTGGCCTCGGTACTCGAAATACTCATCGATGGTGATCGTTACAGAATTGTCTTGTGGCATTTTTGACTCCATTGTTGGTTGACCGGAAAACCGAATATAGAGCTTTCATCGACCTAAAAACAAGACCAGATGAACCATTTTTTCAATATTGCTTCCAAGCCACAGGAGGCCCCATTCTGCCCATTTTGCCTAAAACGTGTGTGATGAGACAAGTTTTGCATCCAAAGGCCACACAGAGGCTGTCAGACGCCTAGAATTGGACACGGGACTTCCAGTCGAGGGTCGATTTGCCATTTACCAAAAAGTCAAAATCCATTTTCACGGTTTTCCGTTTTTTCAGAGGCCTAAAGCAAACAAACAAACAAAGAAAGAAGAAGAGAAAGGGAGTAGTAATGAAAAGTATGAAAATATATATATTATTATTATTATTACGTTATTTACGCTCTTCCCGCGTTTCTTTTTTTCATGAAAACGAGATGAAAAAGACCGTTTTTCAGATTTGGTCTTGTCTCGGAGGACCATCCGAGTAAGATGCTCTACCCCCCGATTGGTGAGACACTCCGTCGAACCTCGTCCTCAACCACAGATTTTCAGACCATGAAAGTTGAATATTCACCAATTCCAGATTTGCTCAAAATCATCCCTCGATGGCATCTTTGGAAAGACGTTAAGGGAAGAAAGATCCCCATTCAGGCTACTTCGGGAATGAAGTCAGCAAGGTCGAATGACCCGTCAACTTGGACGACTTTTGACATTGCAGTGGAGGCTCACAAGCAACTCAGCAGGGATCATGACAACCTCGGACTTGCTTTCGAGATCGGAACTGAGTCCTGCGATCATCCGGTAACCGGGTTTGATTTCGATGACTGCTTTACTGAGTCAGGTGAGATGCAACCTTGGGCCAGAGAGGTTTGGGATCTCATCAAGCGTGATTGCTACGCTGAGATATCTCCGAGTGGTAAAGGGTTCAAAGCACTTGTTGCTGGAGAAAAGCCAAAGGGGTTTCGTTGCAGAAACATCATCGAAGGCACTCAGGCCATCGAGGTCTACGGCAAAAGCAGATTTTGGACTGTCACAGGTGATGTCATCCCTAGTGAGGGCATCTTCGGTAAAGATGATCCTGATATGCTACGCAACGCGGTCAAGGTTGCACTCAGACAAACTAACGAGCAACCTGAGCCACAGCAACAAACTGCTATGCCTTCGGGCCAGTCGGGTGTTGAACGTGCAACGCTTTATCTTTCAAAGATTGGCCCAATCTCTGAGGGTGGACGCAACTCAGGACTCTTCGGGCTTGCCGGTCACTTGTTTTCTTTCGGACTCGACGAGTCGCTGGTGATTGCTCTGCTTCAGCAGTGGCAACTTGCTAATGTCTCGCCACCATTGACTCTCAATGAGGTCACAAGCCTTGTGAGGTCGTCAAACAAGAACGGAACGCCAAGAGAACCAAAGGGAGAGTCAGAGTTTAAGTACGCGCCGATTGAGCACACCGAAGAGATGGAGCTTGATGTCAGGAGACTTTGGGAGTCGGCTAGGTCACGAAAGAAGTATGAACTGAAGGATGTTGACTTTGATGCGCCGGGCTTAATCTCCGAGATCATGTCGCGTAATAAAGAGCTTGCTGAGTCATGGCTACCGGAACTTGCGTTTGCCAGTGCTCTTGCAACCATGTCTGCTATCACCTGCGGAAAAGTTACGGCTGAAGGCACGCATCCGAATCTCTTCATGGTAGGTCTTGCACCATCGGGTGCAGGCAAAGATTTCGGACGCAAACTCACGCGGGACACTCTGTACCGTGCAGGTTTCTCGGATGTGCTAGGGGCTGAAGTCTTGTCATCCGGCGAGGGGTTTGTGAAATCACTTGAGACCCAGAACGTGCAACTCTTCCAGCTTGATGAGATAGCAGAGATGTTCGGAGAGATGGGTGATGCAAATCACTACATGGCAAAGACGGGCAAGCTTCTCAAGCAAGCTTACTCATCGTCCGGTGATCCAGAATGGAAACCGAACTGCCGCGCCGATGCAAAGAACAACATCATCGTCCGCGAACCGTTTCCTATTATTTACGGGACGACAACTCCCGATCTTTTCTACTCACGGTTCTCTCCTGACAGCGTCAACGATGGACTGCTAGGTAGACTGCTGATATTCAGTCAGGAGCACTACGACATTTCACTCGGACGCATCTACAAACAGATGACAGCAACTGAGAGCATCGTAGAAAAAGCTCGTGCCTGGAGTGAGGCAAGCAGTCACGGTAACTTGCCTCCTGAATCATTCCCCGGCAATCGTCTCAACTGGACATTCAGCAATGAGTCAAAAAACGAATTGCTTGCTCTATCCGATGAGATCAAACTCAACTCAACACGCGGAAAAGAAAACACAGGACTCTGGAGGCGTACTGCTGACAAGATACAAAAACTTGCTTTGCTCTTTGCGTGCTCAAGACTTGGACCTGTTGATGATGGTGTTGTTGAAGTGGCCGATACACTGCGTGCAATCCTTGTCGTCAAACGGTTGACCTATCGATCCATTCACAAGGTGCAAACCGAACTGGTGAAATCACAGGCAGATGCAGACCGGCAAAAAGTTCTGACTGCACTGAAGAATCGAGGTGGTCGGATACCAAAAGGACGCATCAGCGTGTACGACAAGCTCTCAAAAAAGACTCGAAAGGATGTTATCGAGGATCTGCTTGAGTCGGATCGAATACGACTTGAGCAGGGGAAAGATGGTGTTCTTCAGTATGTTCTGAACACTTGACACTCATATGCTTGACACTTTAGGTTATCTGGCTAATATAGGTGCATCTCCTTGTGGTTGAGGAATTGTCTGTCAGATGAGAGAGTGGTATGGGACGGCGAGGAAAAGCTCCTGCACATCCGACCCTTGCGAAAATCGAGGGTCACTATAAAGAAAAAGCAAGAACACGAATCTTGCCTATCGAAAGTATTAGTGGACGCCCCTCGCCCTCTCTTGTCTGTCAGGCAGATGATCTTACTCTTCAGATTTTTGAAGAAACCTGCGATTCTATGCAGCAAATGGGATGCCTGAGTGAACAGGATGGTCCCATAATCGAAACCTACGCATGCAACTATCGAGAGTTGCTGCTGTGCATTCAAGCCATGCGTAAGGATGGGATCGAAATTGAAAGCCAGCGAGGTGGTGGTAAGAGCACTGTCCACGCGGTGAATTACCATCGCTTTCTGGCGAACCACATGAAACTGCTGCAAGAGCTTGCACTGACTCCATCGGCGCGGACTCGACTGGCTACACCACAGGGGCCGAAGCAAAGTGACAAGGTAGGACAGTTGCTTGAAAAACTAGGCGGCAAGTGATGTCGTTTGATTTCGAGCACTACCAACCAATGCAAGAGATGGATCAGTACATTGAGGATGTACAGTCAGGTGAGATCCGAAGTTGCAAGACGGTCAGGAATGCAATCAAGCGACACATCCGCGATCTTGAAAAGCAACGCACCGATGACTTCCCATATTACTTTGACCGTGAATATGCAGAGGCAGTAGTCTCGTTCTTTCCGGTCATGATCAAGCACTCCATCGGGCGTGATGTTGGTCAACCACTAATCCTGCAACCTTGGCAAGTCTTTGCTGTTGCTTCAATCTTTGGATGGAAAAAAACATCAGATGATTGCCGCAGATTCTCCAAGGCAATGATTTCCCCAGCTAGAAAAAATGGGAAGTCAACTCTTGCCGCTGCCATTGCATTGTTTGCTGGCTCAATGGACTACAACCCAGTCAGCAAAGGTTTTGAGAATGTAGCTCAGGTGCTCCTCGCGGCTACAAAGAAAGAGCAGTCTATGCGTGTTGTGTTTGCTGAAGCATGTCGCATGCGTGCTCAGTCCGAAGAACTGTCTTCCATGAGCACGCTGAAGAACAACCAGATATTCTTCAAACACAATCAAGGCTCGATATTCTGCGTTGGTTCAGACAAACCTCTTGATGGTTTCTCTGCTTCACTAACAGTCATCGATGAACTGGCAGCATTCCGAAGTGACGGAGGACAGAAAGCATTCGTCGAAACGATGTTGACTCAAGGTGGTGCTAGGTCACAACCACTGACTCTGTTCATCACCACAGCAGGTAATGACAACTCGTTTCTGTGGCTTGAGCAATACAACTACGGCAAAGGTGTTGTGTCTCTTGATTTCCATGACGAAAGCTACTTCTTTCTGAACTACGAACTCGACGAGGACGACGATGTCTACGATCCCGAAAACTGGGTCAAGGCAAACCCGTGCCTCGGAGTGACCATCATGCCTGAGTACCTTGAGGATCAAGCCAAGCCTGCCAAGACAGATGTCATCGTTGAGCGTCGATTCAAGAAGTATCACTGCAACATTGTGACATCAAGCAATTCTGCTGCATTCAGTCTTGAGCAGTGGGATGCCTGCGCCGGTGAGTTCTCTAATTGGGAAGATGCTGATGCAGTAGGTTGCGGCGTTGACCTCGGAGGACGCGACGACCTAGCAGCGTTTGCACTGGTGGCTCGATTTGAAACAGGTGAGTTTACTCAGGTCGATGAACACGCACCTGAAGTCCCAATCTACCGATACGAGGCCAGAACGTGGCAGTATATCTCCACTGATACCACGCGGGATATCACTCAAAGACCGTTTGCCGACTTCATCGAGAATGACCTTATTAGGACGACCAGGTTCCCTACAAATGAGCTAGAAAGGGATCTGCTGCGTGAATGTCAGAGGTATCGATGTTATGATGTTGCATACGATCCGTACAACTCTCAGAGCACAGCAGAAAGGCTAGAAACAGAAGGTCTTGAGCCAGCATCGATGACGCAGTCTTGCAGGTATCAAAACGAACCAATTCAAGAACTGCGTGCATGCATTGCTGATGGCCGGTTTCTACACGATGGCAACTCCTGCCTGAAGTGGATGATCGGCAACGCAGTGCTCGTCCATGACCGTCAAGACAGAGTGATGTACGACAAGAAAGCATCGGCTGAAAAAATCGATGGAATTGTTGCGATGACCATGGCCTTGGGACGCGCGATGCATGCACAATCTAAATCAAATGGCTATTTCACATATTAGGATCGAAAGATGTTTATCAGCAAAGTAGGAGAGATGTTTGCTCAGGCAACATCAAACCTCAAAAACCCATCGGAATGGCTTGTTCAGATGCTAGGAGGTGGTGAGTCCTCCAGTGGCATCCCCATAACCATGCGTAGCGTCTTGGGCATCCCAGAGGTGTTCAACGCGGTCAGCAAGATCAGCGGTCACTTGGCGCAGATGCCTATCTACTGCAAGGAGATGCGTGATTATAAAGAGATGCCTTTCCCAAGTGACTTTGGGGCCAAGGCGATACGCAACCCAAATGAGTTTTTTACCAAGTTCACTTTGTTTGAAAAAGTGATGCTTGATGCTTTGCTATACGGCAATGGAAGAGCGTACATCGAGCGTAACAGCCTCGGTCAACCAATCGGATTGCTTCCAATTCAAGCTGAAGACACAACAACAGTAGTTGCAGACGGAGAACGCTGGCATCTCGTCAGCATAAATGATGGAACTGCCGTGGGGACATTGAAAACTGAAGCAGGCAATGACCGCACGATGTATCGACTTCCAGATCGTGATGTCTTGCTTGTCATGGGACTGTCTCGGAATGGTTGGTGGGGAGAAAGCCTACTCGACATCATGCGTGATCAGTTTGGCCTTGCGATTGCTGGTGCTGAAGCATCCGGCTCGACGTTTAGAAACGCTGGACGACCGGGTTTACTGTTGGAAGCACCACGCGGAGCTTTCAGGACTGCCAAGGAAGCTCAAGACTTCTTGGATCAGTTCAACGAGGCTCATGAGGGACTCGATAATACTGGCAAGACCGGAATGATCAGAGAAGGCATGAAGGCACAAGTTTTGCCTCATGATACTAACAGCACTGGGTACGTTTCCCAGCGTCAGTTCGGACGTGAAAGCCAAGCTATCATCTTCTTGCTTGAGACAGTTCTCGGTGACAACTCGGGTGGATCGTATAAGTCGGTCACAGAGCGTCAGTCAGCATACCTCACAAACTGCCTTGGCCGATGGATTGCAAAGATTGAAAGCGAATGCGATCTCAAGCTACTATCCAAGAGACAACGATCAGCAGGCACTTTCAGATACTGCATGGAAGCAAAGTCGATTTACTCAAACAATCTTGAGTTCCTCGCAAGCTATACATCGACACTACGTCAGCAGGGAGTGATCTCAGGAAACGAGGTGCGTGCCATGCACGGGATGAATCCAGTGGATGGTCTTGACGATGACTACTACGCAGGAAGCGGAAATATCCCACAAGACAACGACCTTGCAAAAGGCAGCGAAGAACCAGAAACTCAAACCGAGGAAGAGGAAGATGAAGTTTGAAACTAACACAACTGCCGGAACCATCACCATGCGTGGCGGGATCGGAGACTTTGAAAACCATATTTCAGCAGACGACTTTCTGAGTGCTCTGTCTGAGCATGCAGGGGAGGATGTGACTATCTTGCTCGATAGCGAAGGTGGCAGCGTCACAGACGGTCTTTCGATCCACAACGCAATCATGCAGTACAGTGGCAACATCACAGTCCACATCGATGCAATCTGTGCAAGCATTGCCACAGTCATTGCATGTGCTGCTGACCGAGTAGTCATGAACTCAAATGCAAAGTTCATGATTCACCGTGCCTGGACAGTTGCAATGGGCAATAGCGTCGAGTTCAGAAGCATGGCTGAAATTCTAGAGCTCATGGATGCTGACATTGCATCAGCCTATGGAGACAAGACAGACATCCCTGAAGATGAACTGCTTGCAATGATGGAAGCAGAAACCTGGATGTCAGCAGAACAGGCCTATGACCTCGGTTTCATTGACGAGATCAATCAAATCAGCAGAAAGACGAAAGAACCTCAAAAGAAAGCTGAGGTGATTAGTCCGTTTTATGCAGCGGTTGCAGAGGCATCTGCACGCAGAATCAGAATGCGTCTAAAGTCTGATTCTTGACAAAAATGTCAAAATAGAGTAAATAGGCAAAAATGTGGACGGGCGTTTTTTACCGTCCGTTCGACAAATTGAAAACAAGGATCAGAAATGAATCTGCAAGATATTAAAAATAGACTTGCCGACATCTCGGTCGATGTGGAAGCATTGATCGAGGTTGCTGGCGACAGTCCATCTGCGGAGCATCAGGAGCAAATCCTCGCCCTCAATAAAGAGGCGCAGGAACTTGAAGCAAAGCACGATGAAGCAAAGAAATTTGAGAAAGCAAAAGCTGAGATCGTTGCAAGGCGCAAGCTTGCAGCGGAGGCAGCGGACGCTCCTGCGGCTGGTGTTCAGCCAAGTGTTTCGGAAGACCTCCACAAGGAAAACAACAAAATGGCAATTCCAGCCAAAGCTCGATACGCAAAATCACGGCACTTCGATAACAACGAAGATGCCTACGAATCCGGCATGTTCTTGGCAGCAATCGGTGGCAACAAGAAGGCGCAAGACTTCATGGCCGCACAGTCGCTGACAAATGCTGACGGCGGCTTTTCTGTTCCAGTTCCGCTTTCCGACCAATTAATTAATTTAGTAGAAGAATACGGACACGCGCGGCAAAGTTGTCGCAGAGTTGTCATGGGTTCGACGACTTGGAGCGTTCCAAAAATCAGTGGACACTCGGTCATATATTACCCAAATGAGGCAGCAGCTTTAACGGAAAGTTCTTTAACTTTTTCTCAGATTACATTGACGGCAAAGAAGATGGCCGGTCTTGTAAAGATGTCATCTGAGATTGCTGAAGACAGCATCATCTCGATGCTTGACACTGTTGTCGAAGATTTGGCTTGGGGCTTCAGCAAGGCTGAAGACGACAATCTTTTCACTGGTGGTTCCATCTACACAGGTGGCATCGAAGGTGATGCAAATGTTGCTGACACCAATGTTGCTTCGGTAGGAGCACTTGCTCTTACTGACCTGACTGCAATGGTGGTTGCCAGTGGTCAAGAGCGTGGGCTGAATCCTAAGTTCTACATGAACCCAACCCTGTGGAACGGTCAGGTTCGTGACCTGCTCAACGCTGCCGGTGGAAACGCCAGTGCAGACGTTGCTGCTGGAGTCCAGCGAAGCCTCTTTGGTTACGAGGTTGTTCTTTGCAACGCTGTGCCGGGTGCTTCCTCATCGACCTCCAACGACCTGCTTGCAGTCTTCGGTGACCTCGGCGTTTCTCACTACTTCGGTGATCGTCGTCAGTTGAGCTTCAAAGTGCTCGACCAGTTGTTTGCAGTCAACGATCAAATCGGTGTGGTTTGCACAAGCCGCATTGATATTGCTGCGGCTGCACCTGAAGTTCTCTCCAAGATCACCATTACTTGATCATGAGAGTTAAAATTTTAAAGCCCTGTCTTGGTCATCAAGTCGGGGCCGTGGTGGTCATTAGCAACATTGGTGTTGCGAAGACTTTAATATCATTTGGGAATTGTGTGGAAGTCAAAGATGACGACAAACTGGACTCTGATGCGAACGTCAGCACCAAGCGTGCTGCCGGTAAGTCTAAGCGAAGTAAAGTCTCATCTAAGACTAAGCTCAAGTGATACCACTCATGACGCTAATCTCACGCTGCTAATTGAGGCAGCGGTGGAGCGTCTTGAGCAAGACCTTGACCGTCAGGTCATTACAGCAGACTTTCGCGTGACCAGGTTTAACTGGGGAAGCGACACTGCTGAGGTTAAACTAAACAAAAAAGCAGTGTGCTCAATCACAACTGTAAAGTACGTCGATGTTGACGGAAACACTATCACCCTAGCAAGCGACAAATACATCTTCGACAAAGGGAGATGTAGTATCTTTCCCCCAGCAGGCACAACTTGGCCTGAAGTCTACGCAGACGACCCCAATGGCGTTGTAATCGACTTCTGTGCTGGGTATGGGCCAGATGCCAGTTGCGTACCAAGACTCTTTAAAACGGCAATCATGCTTGGTGTAGGCAAATGGTTTTTTGATCCTGCTCAAGAGGGATCTGCACTGCATAGCCAAGAAGTTGCTTACGAGCGTATTGTTGCTCTTCTCGCGAGGTCGTCCTATCCATGAGTATCAGAAAGAGGATTGGATTCAGACGACACTCAGCAACATTTTATCGGCACGATGGGTCGGTTGATGCCTATGGTCAACCAACATACGCAGATGATAGCTCGTGGACCGCTGTCTCGTCTGGTTGGCCTTGTGAGCTAGTCACAACGGTCGGTGGCGAGGTGCTCCGAGGACGCATGGTAACTGAGAAAACAACTCACGTTGCCTTCGGTGAGTTCTTTGGGATTGGGAGCATCACTGTAAAAGATCGATGCATCATCGATGGGGTAAAGTACGGGATCACAAACACATCTGATCCCGATGGAATCAGCATGGAGATCCGCGTGGAGCTCAGAGGTGAAAACAACTAATGAGTTATGCAAAACGTGCTGTTCAAGAAGCAGAAAGAATCATCAAACAGAAACCGGGGCGCGGTGGAAAAAAAGGTGTTGTTCAAAACATTTTGACCAACGACAAAGAGATAAGAAAACTGATCGACCATTTGCCTTCAGAATTGCACCGGCGAGTAATGACAGCAGCGGTCAAAGCAGCGGCTGAGATCGTGGAGACAGAGGCATCGGTCCAGATTGCAGTTGTTGGCAGACGCAACATTCCCTACACAGGCAAGCTTGGAAACTCACGCAAGACAGGCACGCGAGATTTGTGGGGGCAAAAGCCTAGAAAGCGTATTGGCACGCCTGCCGGAAATGACATGAGCAAAGCGGTTACACGCAAGACTCTTCCGTATAAGAAAAGAAAGCCTAGCACTGCAATCGTTGGAACTGACTACTACCAATACAACTTTGGTCACATCCACGAACCCCGGCCAGGCGGAGGACCAGCCAGGCATGTGATGTGGGGCCGCGATAGCGGAAGGATGCATATGCAACGCCCGTGGCTTGCTCCTGCTGCCAAGTCAACAATTATGCTTCAGCGTCAGGCAATGATTCGGATAATTAAAGCACGCATGAAAAGGTATCTCAAACCATGAGTGTAGCCACCGCAGTTCGACAAATCATTGCTGATGATGCAACCGTGACATCACTTGCAGGTAATCGAGTCACTGTTGACTTCATTCCCGAAGACTCTGTCATGCCTGCATTGCTGCTTTACATCGTTTCAGAATCTGCTGAAGACTGCCTAAGTGGGTTTGTTGGATTTGAAACTGCAAAAATTAGAGTAGAATGCTACGGTGAAACACGAAGTCAAGCTGATGCACTCCACGCAGCAGCAAGGGCAGCACTCAACGGTGAGCGAGGTGTTTATAGCGGTACTTTCATCAAAGGCATCGGCCAAGATACTGGCCGAGTCTACTTAGTCGACAAACCAAATGACGGTACAGACCACTGGCTGTTTCGCACAATTCAAACGTTTGAAATCTCTTATAACTCCTTCTAGAAGGAAAGAAAAAATATGACTTACCAAGGAATGACCGGCCAAGGCACAACTGCGGTCCTCACAACCAATGCAATTACCGGATGCGTGCGTAGTCTTACGCTTCCTGAGTTGACTCAAGATAAGATCGATGCAAGTTGCCTCGATACAACGGGTTTCATGAAGTACATTCCTGGCGATCTAACAGATCCCGGCGAGTGCTCGCTAGAAATTATCTTTGATCCAACTTTTGACTTTGACGCAATCATTGGAGTCCTTGACACACTTACGATTACGTTTGCGTTAGGTACTTCAACTAACACAACCAATGCAACTTTGATTGGGACAGGTTTTATTACCAGTTATAGTCTTCCAGATTTGAGCACCAACAATCTTGCAGTCGTCAACGTGACGTTTGCCTACGATGGTCAAACTGGACCTGCATTTACAGTTGAGTCTTAAAAATGAAAGTCGAACTTCTGCCCTGTGAAGGCAAGAACCTAGCAACCGGCTCAAACGAGGTATTCAAGCAATACCGAGTTGTCGTCGATGACACTTTGGTTGGCTACAAGTCATGGGATTTTGGAAGCTCGATATGTTTCATTGGTCGGGTTTCTCCAGTTGATAAATCCTTGATAGAGGAAGAGGTCAGTGCTATGCTTGGCGACAGTTCCAGTGGCGTGATGCCACCGGAGTTCGATCCAGATGACTTACCTGAAGAGGATTACAAAGATGACTTCCCTGACGAAACAGTTACTGCTTGATCACTGCAAGATTGAGGTCAAAGAAGTAAACATCGAAGGACTTGGCGTTTTGTACGTCAAGCCTTCGACTGAGCTTCAGCGATCCAAGAGGATTGCAGACATGTTCGACAAAAACGGTAATTTGACTAACGAGTCAAAGCAAAGACGCAGGGTGAATTTGATCATTGATCACATCTGCGACAAAGACGGCAAAGCAATGTTCAACGAAGGTGATTCAAAAGACTTGCTTGCTCTTGATGGCAGCAAACTTGATCCATTCATTGAAGCAGTGATGCTGATCAATGGAGAACTTGAGGGAAACGACGAGGCCGAGTAGATCGGCTTGTAAAGCACTTCGACAAAAACTTCAGGTTGCGTTGGGTGTTTAGAATCTGCCAGAAACTGGGCATCGATGACCCGTGTTGCTGGATGAACTCAGTAAGTCCTCTACTCGTTGATCAGTGGATCGCGTTTGAAGTTGCCGAGCAGCAAACAACGTCCTCATCGGACATGTTAGATCCCGACGAAGCACTCAAGAGGTTGACCAGTGGCAGGTAATAACGTCCGCATCGGTGCTCTGCGATATGACATCATCGCAGACAGTTCTTTGTTTAGCCGAGGTTTGAAAACAGCCTCCAAAATGAGCAGGAAGCTTGCTAAGGATATTGCCCTAACGCGAACTCCTTTGGAGAGATATAAGAAGGAGTTGCTGCAAGCACGCAAGGCTCTCAAAGCTAATCTGATAGACGAAAGAGCGTACTTGCACACAAAAAAGAGATTGCGTGCGCAATACGTTCAAGAGAATGCTTTAATAAATAAGCATACTCATAAATTGCTTTTAAACACAAAAGCAAAGAATGCTAATGCTGCTGCATCCTCTCGGATGAACCTAGCAAACATCGGAGGTGCTGCTGCGTCGATGTTTGGCGGTCGAGGTGGTGCTGCTGTTGGTCGAGGCATCGGAATCGGTGCAATGGCTGGAGGTCCAGCGGGAATTGGACTGGCGGCAGGTTTTGCTGGTGCTTATGCAACTGCAAGGATGATGGAAGAGTTCGGGGATCTGCAAGAAGCAGCAACCGACTTAAAAGTCTTCTTAGGTGAAGAGTTTGGGGAAGAGTCTGCAAATGCGTTTCGTAAGATTGCACGCGAATCTTCTTTAACAACTGCTGGTCTAATAAAGAACGCAAGGGTCTGGGCATC
>OJDU01000175.1_pt1 | contig 15049 bp, 16 predicted proteins | sample 1592771 | NCBI WGS metagenome assembly OJDU01 (sample SAMN05416864, study PRJEB24817) | seawater metagenome | isolation source: Sea water | place: Canada:Atlantic | collected 2013-11 | reverse complement strand
ATCTACACAGAGTAGATCGTCGGCAGCGTCAGATGTGTATAAGAGACAGGCATCATACGTCGCCAACGGATGCTGAAAGCTCTCTATTGGAACGACGGAATGAGTGGTGTTCGGCATGCTTGGTGAGAGTGACACGCTTGGCAGTGCTTGAAGAGTAAAGCGCTCCTTCTCAAGGAGCACTTGGGGCTTTGTGTCAGTGGTGCCGTGTATACGTTGGTGCGCCACGGTTTCAAGCCAAGCTCCGATATGTCCATTCGCCACATCGACGGTGAACTCAAGTCCATGTTGCTTTAATGTCGCCGCTAACGGGGTAATGAAACTGCTCTTAAGATAAGAGTTAAATCGCTCAACTTTGCCTTTAGTTTTTGCTCGGTAAGGTCGACAGGCCTTGGGTTTAAATCCGTACTTTTTGGCCGTAGCTAATAATTGAGGATTCCAACGGTGCTCTCCTTCACCATAGGCGTCTCGCTCGATCATGATGGCTTTAGCGTTGTCGAACAACACTTCTTTGGGCACGCCACCGAAGAATTCAAATGCCTCTTCAAGACCTTGTATCCAATCTTCTTGACGCTCTCGCTCCGAGAACTGAACGAAGGTAGCTCGGCTGTAACCCAGTGTCGCTACGAACGCCTTGATACGTTTTCCATGGCGAGAGATGGTGGTGAAATCGACTTGCATCTGTTGCCCTGGCTCTGTTTCAAAACGAACAACAGGATCATAATTAGGCGCAGGTTTATAGTGCTTTACATGCTCTTTGAGCATCGTAATACCGCCCTCATAGCCTAATGCTTTAATTGCCCGCAACAAAACGGTTGCCGGGATCCAGTGTGGTTTTGCGGCTTCGATGCGATCAAATAGATATGTTTTAAAGGGATGAAGTTTAGTTGGACTTGGGTCTCGCTTGGAGTAGATCGGCGTTGACGCTTTAGTCCGTAGATAATGCCTCACCGTGTTTCTTGAGATATTAAGCTCTCTAGCAATACGGCGAATGCTGTATCCCTGACGATGTAAAACTTGAATTTCCACTAGTTGCTCCTGATTTATCATAGCTCGCCGTTTTGTCCGTTAAACGAACGAACATTGTGCCTCAGGTGGGTCAATTTTAAGTCGGCGCTAGTGGGTCATTTTTACATCGGCGGTAACAACGTTAAATCGATCAACGTTAGATATACTCTAAAAAGTAAAAATATGGACTAATGTTAGTCCATGCGTTCCATCTAATCAAAACAACAATATGAACTGATTAGTAAAAACTTCTCCCTCTATTTTAGAGTTTTCTAACAAGTGTTTGAGGAGGATGGTTGGGAGTGGTTCTTTTTAAATATGGGGCTTCATAATTATAAACTGTAGGGTCAGATCCAGAATGAAACGAGATGGTTCTTCCATCAAACTCAAATGAGGTACTTATAAAGTCATAATTAATAACAACACCATCACTCGTTAAGTGAAGAGTGTCAGCTTTATAAGATGGAGCGTTAACCTCAACCCAAACACCATAAACATTACTTGCACTGGAATATTTTTTGTACATTTCGTACGCATAAGAACTAGCGATTAGACATAATATGACTACTATCGACATTGTGATCTTTATTCTCATCCCCTCGGCCTCCTTTTCTTTATTTTTTTCTATAAAAAAAGATAAGTAATGATTCTAGTATTGCTGGTGCCGCTTAGTTGAAACGAATATGATTTAAGGCCACGCTCTTTTTTTTCTGTTGTTACTATTTTCTTTGATAAGGTCAATTGCCTTTTGGGATTGATCTTCTATTCCTCTTAATCTTTGAGTGACTTTCTCTTGAAATTCATGGTTTTTTTTAGCCAACTCAGAACTTTGCTCATTAGATGGTATCTTTATTTGATGGAGCAATTGTTCCATTTTTTTATTTTGCCCCTCTAGCGTGCTTACTTTTATCGTTAATTCACGAACCATCCTATTTTGTTCTTGTAGCTGAGATTTTATGCTATTAAAAGCCTGCAATATTTGTCCAACACTCTGTTCTGACATTTAATCAATCATTCCAATTATTATCTTGCTTATTATACAAATTGACCTAGAGAGGTTAGAAACTTTCTCACCTCACTGGAACTTCTCATTTAACTTAGATATAGGCTTACTAACATCCATAGATACTGAGCGGTGAGCTAATATTGCTTTGCAAGTATCCACGTCATTCAAATCACCAGAACCTAACAATCTCAAGACATTCCACTCTCGTTGTGAAACTTCAAAGGTACCTATAATCAATAAAATATGATCAACACTAGCCCTACTAACCATAAATCTAATTTCCTAGAAAAAAACTGCCTGAGGGCAGACCAAAAGAGATTAAAGCTACATTCAAAGGCTCAGCATTAAATGTAGCTTAAAAAAACAGAATAGTGATCTGCTCCAGAAAAACTGAACATCAGCCTAAGAGAGAAATTATCTCAAACCTCTCAAAAAGCGGTGTTCATTATTCCTATTATGGTAAATAGCAAAGTTTGCTATCAGAAATGACCATCAGAGGCCCTCAAACGCTCTTAGCGAAGATTTCGGACACTTGATCAAGGCAATATGCTTCCATGACGCCTTGTAAGTTTGTGACGCTTTCAGAGCGATTTACAGAGCAAAATCCAGCGCGTTCATTTGAAACAAAAAACACCCTCTAAGGGGCGTTTTTTGCATTTATCGCTAGAGCTGCTTTTAAAGATGCAACATAGGGCTCATCTGCTGATGCAAAATGCGGATGACAAAGATATCAAGATCTCGAACTCGATAAAAAATAGCGTGCTTTTGATGATCATGCCGGCGAATGCCAGGACGAAGATCAGAGCAATCTCGACCGATGAAAGGGGCTTCAGATACCGTTTGAAGGCATGACTCCATTTCCTCGGTGTAATTGTCCGCCTGTTCTTCACCAAAATTCACGAAGGTATATTCGTAGATATCCCCAAAATCATCTGCTGCTTTTTGGGAGAGTTTATACATGCAATTGTGCCTTTCTCATTGCGGCCACATCTTTCAAGGACAACGAACTCTCACCACTTGCTTCCCCCTCATCCAAAGCTTTACGCAACAAGTTTTGCTGATTTTCTTGCTGCTCGAGTAAACGTAATGCGCTTCTCATTACTTCACTCGTGGAGCCATAACGACCTGTTGCGATCATTCTTTCGATAAAACAATCAAGAGATTCTCCGATTGTGACGCTTGTTGTTCTAGCCATAAAATCACCATGTGTTAATTATTAACACAACTAGTATACCTCTTCATTTTCTCTTTTTCGCTAATTGCTTATCACACCATGCCATGAGCTGTTCGGCTTTCAATGTTATTACCCCCAAAGCCAACATACCCAAGATGTAACCCCATCCCAAAACATGTCCCCAACTCGGTACGTTGTCACTCACCACAACGAAAACAGCACAAAATGATAATGCTGTAAAAATAACTCGAATAAACATAACAGCCTCTTTTTCATTGGTTATCCCATCAAGCGTATCATGAGCTTTTAAGGTCCAAACTCTCATCCATGTACCAGGAAAACCGGCAACGCCGATTTTCTTGATTCATGGATGCGACAAGCGCAGCGCGTCAGCTCTGTAGCAAATGTTCACTGCAAACATTTGCTACTTCATCACACTGTCACGCTCTATACCCCCATCAAATTTACTCATCGCCCCTCTCTGTTTGCTCGCTACGCATTGCAAAATCGAGAGGAACACTTCGCAAATTTCGCGAAACTATTCGCGCTATGTAGAAATTAAAATTTCCACATAGCGCTAATATTTAAAAGGTTTTATGGAAATTTACGCAACAAAAATAGTGCAACAATTATGTGCAACTAAAAATCATTGCCGAAGAATCGTGAAAGTGTCACTATGGTTTAAACCATAGCCCACTGCTGCTTATGCAGGAACCTGACCTAGATAACCTTTTGGTTTGGTCTGCGAGAATCAAATCTGCGCTTAGCCTGAGAGCTGAAAACTGATTTTGTCTCAGGGGAGTACGACCTAGTTATAATCGTATGCGGTGGCCAAATTGTTGAACCATCGATGCCTCTCAAAGTAGCGAAAACAATAACTCAACAACGCATTTCACTGGCGGATAGTGATCGGTTTTAGGTGTGAACAGTCAGCCCGTTTTTACGTTAAAAAACGAAGTGGCGAACGGCACTGCCGTCTAGATATTTTACGAAATTATCTAGCTAGTTCTTACGCAAATATCGAGAATTTATGAGCTTTGATCCCATCGCAGCGACCGAAGCTGCCAAGCAGACCCGCGCTTTACGCAAAGGAAAAAACTACAAAAAACGCACTTCAAAACTCGAACCTTTCCGTAATGAGATCGCAAAGATGTATACGAGTGGTGCGTCCTTAGAACTGATTGCTCTGCACCTCCAAACTCAGCACAAACAATATGCAGCTCGCAGTACCATTCTCCGCTATCTCCATTCCATTGGAGTAACACGTAATGGCTAGAGGACACTTTGCTCAATCAGAGAAACAAGCCGCGTCTGTTATTAAAGAAATGCAGGGCAAAGGCAATGTCATCGAATCTGTGGGAACGGCTAGGAATTATCAGCAAGCACTCAAAACTTGCTGCGATTATCTAAAAGAGTTCAAGCTTGGTTCTCTAAGAGACATAACGCCAGACAAAGCCAACACCTATTTAGAATTGCGCTCTCACGAATGTTCACAAAAGACAATCGACATGGATCGTCAAGCGCTCCAAGCCATGATGGAACATGTGACACACCAACTTTCAGAAAAGACCAAACTCGATATCGTGTCATCTAAACGTGAGACGATTGAACAATCTCGGTCCTATACACCACAGCAAGTTAACGCGATCACTCAACACCAAACCGAGCACCACGCACTCTCAACAGAACTTTGTTATGCCGCAGGCCTACGCGCTCACGAGCTACACTCTTTGCGACCTTCTGGTGAAGTGTCCCCAAGTCCAAGAGATGTGCATCAAGATAAATTCTCTCACCTCCCCAATGACACCAAAACCTATACCGTAGAAGGTAAAGGCGGTTTAATTCGTGAAGTGCAAATTCCCAATCATTTGGTTGAACGTTTAGAAGAACGTAGACTCGACAGCCCCCAACATATTGTTGATCGTGGCGTGAATTACGAATCGCACTACAACCTAGCCGGTGGCCATAAATTCTCTGATGCATTCAGCAAGGCAAGTTCTCGAGCTCTTGGCTACTCTAACGGAGCACACGGCCTACGTCACAGCTACGCACAAGACCGATACGAACAACTCGCGAATCACTTTGAACGACTCGATGTCATGACCATCATATCTCAAGAACTTGGGCATTTTCGTCCTGATATTACAGAGGTGTATTTACGATGATTTGGGGATTGTTGACCGTAATCGTGATTGGCTTGCTCATACTCTTTGCCGCACCCTATTTAAGCTTTTTAGCACCGGGCGACCACATTTGGCTTGTCGATACCACAATAAAAGAAGAGCCAGTACTCCTCGCTATAGGTTCAGAGACCCTTTGGATACAATGGCAATCATGGATTTACATATTCTTGTTTGGCCTCGTTACAGCGTTCATTTTAGGTTTTATTTACAACGGAATTCGCACATGCTCAGATGAAGCGTTACTCGAAGCTAAGCAAGAATTAGCTCAAAAAGCGAAAGAGCTCGAAAACATAAAACGAGAATACCAAGATCAAGTTGAGCAGGATGTCGTAAACAAACACGGCAAAGAAGCGAAACGACTCAACAAGAAAGAAAACGAGATCTACGCTATCAAGCAACAAACAGAGAACAAAGAAGTGGCGTTACAAGGTCAAATAAGAATAGCCAATCACGCACACCGTCGACAAAACCAACAGACTCAGAGTAAGTTAGGTCAAAGAGATCGACTGAGCGCAGAGAAGAAAATAATGGCAGAGTTCTTAGATGAAATAGACTGGAAATTCACGGATGGAACCAAAATTACGTATACGGCTCTAGCAAGATTAGCAAAGAAACATAGAAGCCATTAATCAGATAACAACCCTAAAAAGGGCTGTTATCTGATAAGGCTATTTGCACCATGTGATAATAGAACGCTTTGAAGCACCGACTTGCTCAGCAATGGCTTGGTATGTCTTTCCTTCTTGTCTAAGTAAACGAGCTTTTAACCGCTTGTTATTGTAGGAATCACCTTTAGCCTTACCGCCTTTTGCACCTTTCTTAGCTTGGCTCTGGCGGAACTTCTCAGGCGTAAACTCTCGGTATGTCCAGTTAGCGATAGACTTCGCTATCGCTTTCACCTCAGAGACCGGTAAAGGCACTTTAAACTGAGCGTTAATGGCTTCCACTTGGTCGTAGACAGCCGAATTCCACTGACGCTTGTAGTTAGGCGCCCAAAACTCTCTAATCGCCTTATAGCTCCACTGACGAACCGTATCAAACAACTCACAATTACGACCAAGACCTGAAACTTCGCTACCACGTAACGGGTGGCCTTTCAGATCGAGGTATTCCGCCAGTTCATCGAGTGTGTATTCGTACTCTGTCCAGAACTCATTTTGCCAGTGTGGGTGCAGTGGGTTTTTCGTCAGTAGTCCTGCGAATCCACGATCCGCTTTCAGACGCTCAATCATCGCGGACTCAATCGCAGCTGCGTAGCGAATCGGTTCACTATGCGCGATATCAGACGTACAGAATGGAACTTTCAAGCGATACGCAATGTGTGCGTGTGCATTCTCTGGGTTCTTTGAGGTCCAATATGGCGTTGGAAGATCATTGTCGTACCAAGCCAACACACCGCCTTGTCGATCAATATCAAAGACAAGGTAAGTGACCAACTTCGGTTGGTTCACTTGCAGATACTTTTTCTTAATCGCTGTACTTTTTGGGCGTATGTAAGTGACACCGAGTTCATCGGTGCAATACGGCTTATGAGGAAGCGTCTCGATTAGATCGAGTTGAAGAGCGTTTGATTGTTCAGCTTTCACACATAACTGCACTTATGGCGGTTACGTGTGGATTGTGTTTGTCTGTTCATGTGTTAAAATTACCTTAAGAATTTAGCCCTGAATCATCCACTTACCACCAAGTTAGTTACGATGTTCAGGGCTTTGTTTTATTTGGCGTTAATCTTACTCCTCAATAGCTTACTTCGCAATTTCCCCTTAGAGCTTTTGCTATCAGGCACAAAAAAGGCCGCTATAGCGACCTTTAGATAATCATTGTTCTACCGAAACACTGCACTTCGCACTAAGTGTCGTTATGGTAAATCAGTGTAAAGGTCGAGCAATACAGAATGCTCATTGATCAGATTTTTAATCTTCTTTATGTAACACTCTCTTACATCAGAATAATGAACATCGATAGCAACCAGTTTTTCTCTTTTATGTCTCACGACCATCTGTAAGTCATCATTTAAAGATTGAGAATTAAGAAGTTGACGAGTAAAAATCAAATCGGTTTCTAAAAAGAAAATCAACGATAAAACAGCCTCTTCAACAGTATTGTTAGGTGTAAATCTCTCAGAGTGAATCAATCGGTGAGCAATACCAATGCAATCGGGACAAGCTCGACCAGAGCCCAAAAGTGTCAGGACTACATCACTTCGTGAGCAAAAAACACACTTGTACTGATTCATTATTTGTCCACCTTGAAAAAGGCCAGTTCCGAACTTAATTCCTTCGTCACTTCAACGACGGCTTTGTTAGCTTCAACTGACTTCTCAACTCCTTCAATATTTTGTTTAACCAATACACTCATATTTTCAAGTTGATTAGAGATATCCGCCGTTACAGCACTTTGCTCTTCGGAAGCGGTAGCTACGATAGAGTTGACCTCTGAAATACTCGATACCTTTTCAGATATGGCGTGGAAAGATTGAGTAAGTTCGTCTGTTGTGGACTCAGTTAGGCTCATCAACTCCACATTCCGGCCCATAGATTCATCTGCTTGTTTTGATTGGTCTTGAAGTTGTGAAATTATCTCTTGAATATCAATCGTGGATTGTTGAGTTTTACCAGCTAACGCTCTCACCTCATCAGCAACAACAGCAAAACCTCTCCCTTGCTCTCCCGCCCGAGCTGCCTCTATCGCAGCATTAAGAGCTAGTAAATTTGTTTGTTCAGAGATGTTATTGATCACATCCACAACACTACTAATACGATCTGAATGCTCCCTAAGCAAACTAACAATCGCCTGGGTTTCTGAGATAGATTTAGATATCTGCTCTGTGGTATCCGTGGAATTTTTCAGTGCGTCCTGACTTATTTGTATAATGTCATTTGCTTCCATCGCAGACTGCTCAGCTCTTTGAGCATTATCAGCAACATCTCTTGCTGTTGAAGAGAGTTCTGTAGAAGCCGTTGCAATTTGCTCAACAGAAGATAGTTCATTTAAAGAGTTGGCTTGGCTCACTTCGATAACCCCAATAGACTCCCCTTGCCTCTGGTTAATCGCGACCATACTAGAGTTAACCTTATTTAAGGTTTCCCCCAACTGAGAAGACAATTCAGACAAAGAATGAGTTATGTCATCTAACTCATTCTTAGTTGGCTTTATGTCTTTAACAAAAACATTACCATTAGATAGTTCGCCTATCCACGAGACAAAGTCAGAGATTGGTTCCAAACGTCGATTAAGGTCAAGCCATAAGCCTATAAACAGCAATGCCATTAAGCCAAGACTGCCTATCATTATTTTAGTTTTAAGTTCCGAATTCATTTTAACTTGAGGGTTCTGCTGTGTTATCACCCACGCAATAAACCCATTTCTGACTTTAACTTTTGAAACTGAAAACCAGTCTCCTTTAGGATTTGCATAAATGTAAGGCTGTGCACTATAAGTAAGAGACTTATAATGAGGCCTTAACTCAAAAACATTCTTTCCAACCCAAGATAAAACAACGCCATCACCAAAAAAAACCAGCCCATCATCACCAGTCAAGGCAACATCAAGCCCTTTAGGTTTCATTAAAGAGTTATAATCAATAGAGCCGCCCATAATTCCCCACAATTGAGAGTTTCGGTAAATAGGAACCGCAGCATGAATCGTTAAATACCCTGAACTATCAATAATAGGAGCACCGAGACTAACCTCCATGCGATTAGTGATTATGTCTTTATAATATTGCCTTCCTTCATCTCTAGCATTGAAACCATCAACAATCCCCGTTTTTGTTATCACCTCACCGTTAAGTTTAACAACCCAAAACTCTTGAAATAGAGCTTGTTCTTTTTCAAGATCGCCCAACCAATCAGCAAGTGAACTATCACTAGAAGGGACAAAAGAAGAAAGCTTTGATAACTTTGATGTTGCCATATCCTCTCTCGATTGAAGATCCTCCAGTACCACTTTTTCAGAATGACCACTGGCAATGGTGACACTCTTTTCCATCTCACTTGTCATAAACAAAGAGAGTGAAAAATAAGAGACACTTAGAAGAATGAACGATATGACAACGAAAGTAGTTAATATTTGTTTTTTCATAAAAACCAAACCAAATGAATAGTGAATAGTGAATAGTGTATACGACAAATAAAATTACATAAAAAGACTTTCCCTCTTCAAAAATAGGTGTTCATTATTCCTATTATGTTAAACGAGCGAGTTAGCGACCAAAAACAACCCTCAGAAGCCCTCAAACGCTCTTAGCGAAGATTTACGACACTTTATCAAGGCAATAGGCTTCCATAACGCCTTGTAAGTTTATGACGATTTCAGGGCGATTCACCGCGTGAATTAACATCTTTTGGACTCATCCAAATATCACACCGTAACGGCCATAACCGAAAGTTTGCGATTTAAGATCGTGCTTAGTCGTGAAATGAACGAAGTTCTTTCATGAGTGAGTACGATCCGACAAACGAACGGAGTGAGAGCGTCAGCTTTAACGCTATGCCAACAGCTTCCGACACCGTGAGTATTCAGCCCGTCGATAACCCCAAAACTACTCATGCGTTTCCATCAACAGACCGGTTTGAATTTTAATACCTTTCTCCACACCCCACCCATTTTTAGAACTAAAAATTAGAATCCAATTAGATGCCACCCTACAAAATCACGAAATAAGCTAGATTCTAAAAGAATCCACCCAAGATTCCATTAGAATCCAATGTCTTTCTAAAACCAACAAAAACAATGACTTGATATCTTTAAAAATTAGAAGCCATTAGAATCTAATTTTGTTAAAAAACGCCCACACCCCTTACCAGTAAAGGCCGGATTCTAGTTAGATTCCATTTGGAATCTAACTAGAATCTAATATTGGCGGATATGGTAAAAAATACTAGAAAATAAAAAACACCAATTGTTCCAAATAAAACCACACCAAAACAACTAGTTAACTATAAATCATAGATAATAACGTAATTATAATTAGAGCGTGGGGTGTATCCTCTCTTAAAAGGACGTCCAACTTTCACATTGGTCATTATGTTTATCTCTCTGTTAAGGGCATTTGTTGAAGATTTTCACGAACGGCTGAATTTTTTTGCTTCTTTTTTCGTTACAGCCACGAAAAAGAAGATAGAGCTATACCAGAATGGAATGCGTAACTAATCCCCTTATCGACCCCTAAAGAAAGATGAAGATACGGGGACAGTGCCAAAGATGGGCATCCAGTAGCTTCGCTTACTCACACACTGCGCCGAGCGGTGTAGATTAAACAGCAAAGGATAGGAATCTCTTTTAGCGTAATCTCAACCTCCTATAATATAACGTGGTCTCAAACGAGAAATGTAAGAGCATAGGATTCATGAAAATGAGCATCAAACGCTACAAAGCAAAACAGCCCTAAAAAGGGCTGTTATCTGATAAGGCTATTTTCTAGTTCACTTTAAAGAAGCCCCAACTTTTTCCGTTTATAGTAAGTAGTTTTACCAATGCCTAACTTTTCCCACGGTTTAATTTGTGCTTCACTATTCTTATTTAAAGTTCGCCCACTCCCTTGAGATGATGAACCTAACTTCGCTTTCCCCCCCTTTGCGCCTTTCTTCGCTTGGCTTGCTCTAAAGGCTTGAGGTGTGAAATGCTTGTACGTCCAGTTAGCGATAGACTTTGCTATCGCTTTCACCTCAGAGACAGGAAGAGGCACTTTAAATTGAGCGTTAAGGGCTTCTACGTGATCGTAGACAGCCGAGTTCCAGTCACGCTTATAGTTGGGTGCCCAAAACTCTCTAATCGCCTTGTAGCTCCACTGACGCACTGAATCAAACACCTCACAATTACGGCCAAGACCTGATACTTCGCTACCACGTAACGGGTGACCTTTTAAATCGAGATAGTCCGCCAGTTCATCTAGCGTGTATTCGTGCTCAGTCCAAAACTCATTTTGCCAATGTGGGTGCAGTGGATTTTTAGTAAGTAGCCCTGCAAAGCCACGATCTGCCTTTAGACGTTCTATCATTGCTGACTCAATCGCAGCCGCATAGCGAATAGGTTCACTATGCGCGATGTCAGAAGTACAGAATGGAACCTTTAAGCGATACGCAATGTGTGCGTGTGCGTTCTCTGGGTTCTTTGAAGTCCAGTATGGCGTTGGTAGATCGTTGTCGTACCACGCCAATACACCACCTTGACGGTCAATATCAAAGATCAGGTAAGTGACCAACTTCGGTTGGTTTACTTGCAGATACTTCTTCTTAATCGCTGTGTTTTTAGGGCGTATGTGAGTGACACCGAGTTCATCGGTGCAATACGGCTTATGAGGAAGCGTCTCGATTAGATCGAGTTGAAGAGCGTTTGATTGTTCAGCTTTCACACATAACTGCACTTATGGCGGTTACGTGTGGATTGTCTTTGTCTTTCCATGTGTTAAAATCACCTTAAGCTTTAGCCCTGATAACTCTCCATTCCGCCAAGTTTGAATGAGTTTCGGGGCTTTGTTTTATCTGGAGTTAATCTTACTCCTCAAGACCTTACTTCGCAATTCCCCTTCTGTTTTCTCGCGAACGCTCACAAAAAAGGCCGCTATCGCGACCTTTAGATAATCATTGTTCTACCGAAACACTGCACTTCGCACTAAGTGACGTTACGTTAAATTAAGGCAAAACTACACACACCAAAAACATGAACTATACTCATAGAGCAGCTAAATATGACCTTTCATGTGTAATCCTTGTCCTTGAAAAAACACCTCCGTTCTGGAGGTGTTTTTGCATCTGATACTAGGTACAGATTAAAGAATTTAAGTTAAATAAAATTTTGATACAGGTAATAAATAGTAATACCAATCATCACGATATTGCTCGCCCCAATAGTAAATAGATGATTATTATATGAGCTGACAATCTCTCTCGTATCATCACGATCTATATCACTACTGACACCAAACCGTATCATTCTTTTCCCTTTACAATAGCGCCTTAAAGCAAGGCCAGAATAAAAAAATGTAACCAGCCAGAAACCTAATAGGTATATAAATTCCTGAGGAAAAAAGAGCAAGCATACGACTAAGCATATCGCATGAGCACTATCTGAAAAGTTTGCGTATTTTAGAGTTTTATTTTTATCAATCACCACTCAAAGCCCCCCCAGAAAAATAACTAACTACATTTTCCGATGTATCCTTTATACGCTTAGATGCATTAAGTAGATGCAATCGGTAATAGGTGCCTTTACCCATTAAATAAGCCAAGAGAGGATCGAGATTTTTCTCTTTAAGACCTGCGTAAGTTATATCTCCGTATACTGCATACTCAAGATACTTTAGATAAGGATTCAAAATTAAAGCGACACTAATGACCTCCATCACATCAGAACGCTTATCTTGCATTGCCGCTTCGATGTAATCCTGAAAGGCATGATCTTCCATGTCGATATTGGCATTCCTCATCAAACATTCAGGCGTTGCACAACTGGCTTTAAATCGAACATTGAACGACTCATTATTAACTGTCAGGTTTCGTCGATAACTGCTGTCTTGTGGAGTTTCCTTGTCTCTTTCAGAGTTTAATCTTTGTCGTTCTTTTTCGGTAATTTGAAGTGCTTCAGCTCCCTCAATGAAACCATTTTTAACCTGATAGATAAGGTCATAACCTACTTCATAAGTAATATTGTCTTCGTTATACCCTTTCAATATCACATCAAATGCTTCACTAAATTCTTTTACGGCTTGGCTATGAATAGAACTTTCAAGACTCAACGTAGGAAGAAACCTTAAAAGCTCTTCAGTGGCTTTAAGTACCTCAGGTTCAAGAGACAAAGAACCGTCCCACTGTTCAACAACTGCCTCATCTAATGCTAGCACCGTATTCTTACCCACAACGCCATCAATTTTATCGAGATTATATTGAGCGTGAATACTATGTGTAGGAGCATATGATTGCTGAAGTTTTTTAACCGCTTGCTCTGTTTTAACGCCAAAATCCCCGTCAATCTTACCTTGGTAGATATTCACTTCTTTCAATGCTTTTTGGGTCATCTTGACTTCGGAGCTTTTCATACCAAGTGACAGTGAAGAAAGCTTCCCTCCACCTAAGGCATTCATAGAATGATCATTTTTCAATAACGTTGATTTAAGTATCGAGGTTTCTATGATTTCAGAACGGCTAGTTTCACTTGAAGTAACTTGCTCCCTCTCTCGAAGAACTCGTTCACGATTTTCCTTCCATCGCTTCTCATCACTCGCGGTATATCTCAACTCTTCTTGACGCTCTCGGCGTTGACGTGCTGCACGTTCTCTAGTGGTTTCTTGTCTTTCTTCTGGAATAACAGGTGCAGATTGATATCGCATAGTGGTCTAATTTCATAAAAAATAAAAAAGAGCATACCAAAAATCGGTGTTCATTATTCCTATTATGGTAAATGAACACTTTGTATTACAATGTAATTAACGTAATACAAGGAGGCTTACCATGCCATCTATGTCAGTCAGAATTCCCGAAGATATCGAACAAAAACTAACACTACTTGCAGAGTCCACAGGGCGAACAAAGTCATGGATTACCAACCAAGCAATTCAAGATTACCTAGTTCGTGAGCTTTGGCAAATTAATGAAATCAAAGACGCTCTGAATGAAGCGGATTCGGGACAGTTTGCCAATAAGGAAGAAGTGCAGAATGCATTCTCTAAGTGGGGCGTGAATGCAGATTAAGTGGCTAAAAAAAGCCTTAGTCAATCTAGAGCAGTCCGCGGAGTATCTACACGAACACAACCCACAATCATCACGTGAATTTGTTCAAGAAGTCTATGACTTAACAAACCTCCTAACAAAAAATCCAGCTATGGGCCGTACAGGTCGAGTGTTCGGAACAAGAGAGCTTGTCCTAAATAAGTATCCCTACCTCATACCTTATCGAGTCAAAGATAACTGTATTGAGATTTTAAGAGTGTTCCCTACTCGCATGTCTCAACCTGAATTTTGGTAGTCATAGTTTGATGCCAATAACGAAAAAAACCTCCGTTCTGGAGGCTTTTTTTGTATCTAAATCTCGGTTCGCACTAAGTGCCGTTACGTTGTCAACGCCGGTTTAAAACTGACCCACTTTACGGCGTTATCGCCGATCTAAAACTGACCCACCCACATAGTTAATGTTACTTATTTCCAGTGCCTAATATTGTTGGCACGACACCCGCTGCTTTTTTGCCTTTCAGCCGATAACTCTCTCCACTGATCTGAACGATATGAGAGTGATGTAATAGACGGTCAAGTAAGGCCGCCGTTAGGGTTGTATCATCAGCGAACGCATTAGACCATTGTGAGAACGGTAAATTACTGGTCACTATAATACTGCCTTGTTCATAGCGCTTGGCGATGACATTGAAGAACAAGTTGGCTTCTTCTCGACCAAAGGGCAAATAGCCAATCTCATCGACGATGAGAAGTTTTGGACCCAGCACGCTCCGTTTGAGATAACTCTCAAGCCGATCTTGCTTCTTTGCTGTGGCTAATTGCAGCATCAAGTCCGCAGCAGTAATAAAGCGTGTTTTTATTCCTTTTTGCACCGCCAAGCTACCAAGGCTCACGGCAAGGTGGCTCTTGCCAACCCCACTGGGACCAAGCAGGACGATATTTTCTTTTCTTTCTATGAAGGCGAGACCAGTCAGCTCCCTAAGCTGATTTTTTGGCGCGCCAGTGGCGAACT
>OJDU01000172.1_pt1 | contig 15259 bp, 10 predicted proteins | sample 1592771 | NCBI WGS metagenome assembly OJDU01 (sample SAMN05416864, study PRJEB24817) | seawater metagenome | isolation source: Sea water | place: Canada:Atlantic | collected 2013-11 | reverse complement strand
CGAGATGTAGAGAGGTCTCGTGGGCTCGGAGATGTGTATAAGAGACAGCTTCATGTGCCTGCATTGCCAAGCCATTTCCATTACTGCTGTATTCTTCTGCGTAGTATACGCTTATAACAACAGGCACGTAGCCTACTTCGTAGCCTGCCGGCGGCACTACTAATTGACCTGAATCGACTTTTGCTAAGTGCGGATCTTTGTTGTCAGGGTTGCTAGACTTCCGGTAATTAATAAATACGGGATTTTTTGGGTCTACTCTCGAGTTTTCATTTATTTTCATATGAATCTTCTCTATATGAGATTGCAACAGTTCTAAGTATGCGTCCGTGTATGTTTCAGGATGATTTTGCCTCGCAGTTTTTAGAGCAGGTTGATCAATAAACCTAAACCATACATAAGTTGCAGTTGATCCATTTTGCAGTTTAACTGCATAGCGTTTCTTTCCCGTCACATCCCAGTTTTTAAAATCCGGATTGGTGGTGTCTCTCTCTCTATAGCTAAAGAAACGATGATCTACCCGTGGAACTCTCACGAAATCGTCAGGCGCATCTATTAGTTCTGTTTGATAAAGATTAGGGCGATTCTTATATTCGTCAGACGCATCGTCTTCGACGACCCATTTGTCGTTTAGCTTTCGCACATAAATATAACCATTTTGACTCTCATTAAATATTCTGAGTTCTGGAGTAGAGTTATCCCACTCAACATAACCTAGAGCTCCTTCGTAGCCTATTTCATAATTCGGTTCAATATGCCAATAATGATCCTCGCCATTAATTTGTTCTTTTATTCGCAACTGATTATGAGTGCTCTCATTAACACGAAAGAAATCTTTTTCAGTCGCTGGAATTACGGTCCCCGATGATTTCTCTCCAATCAAAGATAATGAATAGCTCTCAATATCACTTTGAGAAATACTTTGGGGGTGAGCAATAAGATATTCACGGTCCTTGGAATTTGGCAGTTTTGCAGCAGGGACGAAATAGGTGTCCTCACTGAGCTTCAGTGCACTCAGTCCTATTCTTTCGTTTCCGTTTCCCCAGTTTTGGCTCGATCCTTTCGTAGCGAATGTGCCAAACCGGTCGCCATATCTCGCCTTGTTCTCGGCATAATTCCCGTTCGACACTTTTTCTGGATCTACCCAGTTCCAGTGTTCAGGCATATAACCGTTGACCGGGCCTTGATAACTTGAGGTTTCTATAAAGCTCATCCAGAATTTAAAATCACGCGGATGATTAAGATCAAGATAAGTCCACCCGGAACCTACCCAAATTCCATTGTCTTTTGTAAAAGGGGCTTGGTTTTTATCAAAAGCGATATTGACTCCTGGGACGCTTAAGATGGCGTTCGAAATTTGAGTCATCGTAAGCCACCTATCCCCAATGAACCTCTCATAAAGCCCACTTCCCATTTGAACGTCATTGCACCCATGATAGGTGTCACCGACGCCTGCTAAGTGTAAAGTTGGATAATAGTGCGGCCCTGCAGTTTTAGGGTTTACCCAAAGGCCGCCTTCGATAGAGTTATTCCCAGTTGAGCTGAGCCAAGAACCAAATACGCCAAATTGTTGGCCATATTCGAGTCCATATTTAAATGCCCGATAGACCCTGTTGAAGATTAGCTTGCCTGCGCCCGGTTCGTCGGTGGGATGATGCTCCAGTCCTTCTAATTGTCCAAGCATTTGAACTGTCGGATTAAAAGTTTTAAATTCGACTGCAGGTTCTTCAAGAAAACTTGGGATTGTAGTGCCGAAAAAGTCACTAATTCCATCTTTTTTAACCAATTTAATAGAGTCTGCGTTTACTCTAAAAGTGTACGTCGCCGAATCAACAAGATCTAATTGCAGAGAGTACGCAACATCATCCACCATTAGTCGCGGGACCACGATCGAGCTTCCATTGAACACTGCGTCGACTGTGGCATCTTCAGTCACTGTGCTCGTAATATTAACAATGGTTAGTTGATCTAATTGAAAGTCCATATTTACTTTGTCAATCAGAGATAAATCGACTGAATACGCGTCCTGGCTAACTCCTAAATTTGAAATAGTCAGCGTTGTGCCATCGAATTCTGCTATTCCTTGTGCAACGCTCGAAAGTCCGCATAGCGACAATGCTAGCAATGAGCCTCGCAGAGGAGTCAATTTCAAATTTCTCAAATTTCTCTCCAAATAGTTTTTATAACATTACTGATGATTATACTCGAAGGATGAAGGACTTAGGTAGCCTGCGTAATTTGATGCATCTCCTTGTCTCGTTCAGCAGGAGAGAGCCACTAAAAAATTGCAAGTTTGTGGTAACTATGGTTCCCTATTTTTTAGGTTCAATTACGCAAATGAGCCATATAACTTAATTTTTTTAGTCGAGGGGAAGCCATTGAAACCTCAAATTTCAATCGCGGTCGAAGAAGACCGATCATCAGCGATCAGCACAATATTACTTGGATTTTCTTCTGACCCGTTCGTGCGCTGGCTTTGCCCTCATGGCCCAACGTATCTGAAGTTTCATGCAGCATTCAACGCGTTTGGCGGAGGCGCAATAGACAGTGGATCCGCTTTTATTGCAGAGGGCAACCGGGGAGCCGCTTTGTGGCTTCCACCCACTGTCGAGCCCGACAGCGAAACTTTTATTGGAGAAGTGGAAAAATTTGTGGTGAAGGAGCGGCAAGAAGTACTGTTTCGTATTCTTGAGGCATTCGAAGAATACCACCCGGACGAATCATGCTGGTATTTGCCGTTAATCGCAGTAGACCCTGCACATCAAGGCAGTGGCATCGGCTCAGAACTGATGAAGGCCGCTATGAGCCGGATCGATGAGGATGGCCTACCTAGTTACTTAGAATCTTCCAACCCTCGGAATATTTCGCTATATGAACGCTATGGATACGAAGTCATGGGCCAAATTAAGATAGGCGATGCTCCTACTATCCACCCGATGTATCGACCGGCTCGCTGACCTTCTTTTTAGCAGCCCCATAAGGAAAATAAGATGGCTCTTTCCCAGCGACACACCCTATTACTCCTTCGCACGTCACTTTTTGTCGTTTATGCCCAATTTATGGTCTTATCCAGCGCCTATGCCCAACAATTGCCTGGCACTGAAAATGGCGAGTGGCGCTATCTAGGCGGCGATGCCGGCAACACCCGCTTCTCTGCTCTAAATCAGATCAACGAATCCAATTTTGCCGAACTCGAGCAGGCGTGGATTTGGCGAAGCGATAATTTTGGGCCCAACCTCGACTATTTTTCCCGAGCAACGCCCATTTACGTCAATAAAACGCTATATACAGTCGCCACACCGCGGCGGCAGGTCGTCGCGATAGATCCACGAACCGGCGAGAATCTGTGGACATTCAGAGAGCCCGAAACTATTCGACATCAGCGGTCGCCTCGACAGGCTTATGGCAAAGGCGTCGCCTATGCTGAGGTCGACGGGCGCGGCGTCATCTACATCACCACGCCCGGATTCTTTCTGTGGGCGCTCGATGCCGAAACAGGGCTTCCGCTCGAAAATTGGGGCAACGCATTTCCGGTCGGCGGCTACCCTAAAACGGGTGTAATCGATCTCGTTCCGCAATTAGTTAAAGATTGGCAACCGTGGCAAGACTATCTCGTGAGCGGCGGCGCCTATGACGCAGACTACGGCATTCCTCGCGAACTAGGCATGGTTACCGCCTCTGCCCCGCCGATTGTCGTTAACGGCGTCGTTGTCGTGCTTGTGGGGCATCAGCCAAGCTATGGGCAGACGCGTATCGAGAACGTTCCGGGAGATATTATGGGGTTCGACGCCGCAACCGGCGAGTTTCTGTGGAAATTCCATTCAATACCAAGACCCGGCGAAATCGGTCACGAGACATGGCTTAACGACGCATGGAAATTCTCGGGAGACATTTCAACATGGGCACCAGCATCGGCTGATCCTGAACTTGGCCTTGTTTATTTGGTAACCAATGCCTCTACCGTTCAGTCTTATGCGGGCCACAGACCCGGCGACAATTTATTCGGTGGCAGTGTACTCGCGCTTGACGTCAAAACAGGCGAACGCCGGTGGCATTTCCAGATCCATCACAGCGACCAGTGGAATTACGACCTGCCCACGCCGCCAATGCTAATGGATCTCACGGTTGATGGTCAGCGCATTCCTGCGCTTATTCAAAATACCAAACAGGGTCTCGTCTTTGCCTTTAACCGCGAAACAGGCGAGCCAATTTGGCCTATCGAAGAGCGTCCGGTCATGCAAACTGAGGTGCCGGGTAATTGGACAGCTGCAACACAGCCCTTCCCTACGTGGCCAGAACCTGTTGATCCGATCGTCACTAACGGCCTCACCGAGGAGTTTGTCATCGACTACACACCCGAGCTCAAAGAGCAGGCGATGATGATTCTCAATGGCTATCGTGTCGGCGGGCTCTATGTCCCGCCATTGCCGCGCGACCATACCAATGAGTTCATTAATAACATTGGCTGCCTTGGTGCCGGCAATGTAATCCCCCATCCTCCGGTTGGCGATCCGAGCACCGGCATGATGTTTAACTCGCACAGCCGCTCATGCTTCGCCCCCGGATTTATGATTCCGACCAACGGCATCGATCGCGATAACCCCAACTACCCTAAGCCAGGAGACGGTGGCGTGACGCCAAACAGCACCCCAACGACAGGACGCACAGTAGCCGCGTGGCGCCCCGGTGGCGGTGGCGGACTGCCAACCATCGATGGCTTGAGAATCTATAAGCCCATGGACAGCCAGCTCACCGCCTACAATATGAACTCGGGCGCCAAAGCATGGTCGTTGCCCGTGGGTCCAACGCCCGATGAAATAAAGAACCATCCAATGCTCGCAGGTGTCGATGTGCCAGAAACCGGCGGTCTTGGCTGGTCAATTCAGATGGTTACCGGTGATTTACTGGTGCAGGCGCGTGCGATGAGCGAAGGCGGCGTCCAGTTCGCACCCGACGAGGACCCGCTCACGCTCAATGCCCGCAATAAGTTTACGGGCGAAATCGTAGCGAGTGTGCCGCTGCCAGCGCCGGCACAATATGGAATGATGACCTATAGCCACGACGGCAAGCAGTACATTGTCGTGCAGATCGGAAGCTCCCGCACCGATATGCCCGGCGCGCTGGTCGCCTATCGATTGCCCTAAAAAGTCAGTTCACCAAGAATAAAAAAGGCGGAAGAACCCAAGTTCTCCCGCCTTTTTTATTTTATCTATTCAGATTTGAAGGCTTAGTGACCTCCGCCACCGCCATCAGACTTCGCACCAGGCAAGGCCATCGCAGTGAGCTTGGCGCCTGTTTGCAAGATGATGTACTGGTGGCCATCGTGCATCCACGAGCTCATGCCATAGCGGCTGCGTGCAGGCACTTCGACGCGGTCAAGCTCATTGCCTGTCTTCTTATCGATCGCGTAGAGCAGCGCCGTGGAGCCGTCGTGATCGAGATCAGAGTAAATAAGCAGATTCTTGGTTGTCACCATGGGCACTTGGTTGCCCGTGCCTGTGTCACCAATGTCGATACCCTCGAGTGCTGGGCTGTTGCGGATTCGGTCAGGGGTTTCACCCGTTGGAATCTGGAATGCAATCTCGCCCGTGTTCATGTCATATGCCGTAATTGTGCTGTAAGGCGGCTTGAAATAGGGGATGCCAGACTTAAGACGAGGCGGACGGCCTGAACGGTCATTCGCGTAGAGGGCGAAAGTCGACCCAGTAGGCTCGGCTATGCGTGCGTCTGCCTCTTCACCTGGAATCACTCGCTGCCAGCTGCACGCGCGTGCAGAAGACACGTAGAGGAAACCCGACGTAGGATCAGCTACCGGTGGAGCAGTAATGTTGGCACCGCCCCCATCGCCCGGGCACATCGCCGACGAGATCTTACCCGCTGGGTCTGTGTCATGAATTGGTGGATTAAACAGTGGCCCCATATCGTAATTAGCCATCACCTCGAGCGCCTCTTGACGCAGTTCGGGCGTAAAGTCGATCAGGTCGTCTTCCGAAATACCTTGCATCTCGAATGGCGGTGGTTTGGTGGGGAATGGCTGCGTAGTCGCAAGCTTCTCACCGGGAATATTAGATGCAGGCACCGCGCGGTCTTCCATTTCCCACAGAGGCTCGCCAGTGAGACGGTCGAATGCGTAAACGAACCCTTGCTTGGTTACCTGTGAGACAGAAGATACCTTGCCGCGACCCGGAATATCGAGGTCGAGCTGGATGGGCGCAGCCGGATTATCGTAGTTCCACACATCATGCTTCACCGTTTGGAAATGCCATCTGCGCTCACCGGTCTCGGTGTCGAGCGCAATCAGACTAGTACCAAACAGGCCGTCGCCCGGACGGAAACCGCCGTAATAGTCGATCGTAGGTGGGTTCGTTGGAATATAGACAATGTTATTTTCTGGATCGGCCGTGAGAGGCGCCCATGAAGAAACATCTCCGGTCCATTTCCACGCGTCGTTTTCCCATGTTTCGTGGCCGTATTCGCCCGGCTTAGGAATAACGTTGAACTTCCACTTAAACTCACCCGTAGTCTTGTCATAGGCAAGAATATCACCGGGAATATTCTCAACTCGCGCTTGCAAATAACCCTGCTCGGCTGAGTTGCCAACTATGATCGTGTCGTTCACGACAATCGGCGGCGAAGACGTAGTGATGTAGCCTGTCTCGAGCGGAATGCCCTCATAAGGGTCATAGAGATGGCCCAAATCGGCGAGCATGTCGACCACACCAGTCTCAGGGAAGCCGTCGACAGGCACTTGCCCACCAAAGCCCTCAAGCGGCGCGCCGGTCTCGGCGTCTAGTGCAACGAGGAAGAATCCGGGGGTCGCGATATAGACCACGCCTTTGCCGTTAATGCGCGAATAGCCAATGCCTTTGCCATACGAGGCGCGCATGGAGTATTCCCAGCGCCGTGTGTTGGGCAGGCGATACGACCAGAGAGTCTCTCCACTCTTTGGATCGATTGCGACCACATGGCGCCGTGCGCCAGAAACAGTAAACAGCTTACCGTCGACATAAGTAGGCGTCGAACGCCCTGAACGACCGCCGAAGCTTGCGCCGTCCCATTCCCACACCACTTCCAGTTCATGGAAGTTTTCGGCAGAAATCTCTTCGGCAGGTGTGAAACGCGTGTGGGCATAGTCGCCACCGAGCGTAAACCACTCCGCAGTGTCTTCGGTTACCTTGTTCTGGCTTAGGCCGACGCTAGGCGCAAGCCCGACGATAGCAGCCAGGCTACTAAGACACGCGAGTCTTTTTAGCAGCGAAACCTGTGGTGATGCAGAACGTGCTTTCATTATTATTGCCTCTAAGGGGTCACGTTTAAGAAGCCTTACAATAAAAGGGGAAGAGCAAAAACACAAGATCAAAAAAGGGGTCTGACCCCTTTTACCCTAAGGCAGCATAATACTTGCGATTCGGTCCCCCGATGCGCTTCCAAGGTAAAGCCTACCAGCGTGAGGCAGTGCCACTGTGGCATAACCCATCGGAGCGCCTTTATGATGAAACACAACTTCGGAGCTCATGTCCGCTGAATTAGCTTTCACCACCTGAAATTCGAGCAAGCAAGGCCCCGCGTGACCATCTTCGCACCGCTCGTTCACTGGGTCGTTAAGATGTGAGGCTATCCAGAGTGCGCCGTCGGCATCGATTACCACGTTGTCAGGGCTGCGTACTGCCACTTCCCCCTCGACAACGCCGGTTTGACGGTCGACCTTGATAGTCTTGTTCGCCATGTAGATGTTAACGAAAAGCTTAGTGTTGTCTTCGCTAACCGTGATGCCATTCGGCATCATCTCATCGGAGTTTGGTAGCTTGGTAAACCCGCTTGCCTCCTGCCACTCCCACACCCAGCCAATCTTTTCGCCAGCGGTTAGCTGAGCAACAACTGTGTCGAAGGGCGTGCTCTTATTCCACATATGCGTCACGAAAAATCCGCCATCGTGCAGTCCGGCGACGTCGTTCATATAGGCATCGTTACCAGGCTGCGCACAACCTCGCCAAGCTAGCGTTGAATCTGCGCCGGCTGCCGTTAGTTCGAAAAATTCTATCTGCTCGTCACCATGGTTAACAACAAGCAGCTGCAGACGCCCATCGGCTCTGGTAATTAGATCGATACCATGTGGACTAAATTTAGCCACCTCGGGCGGCTGACACGTTACGTCACCCCATCGCGGCTCCGTTGGCTCCCAGTTAATCGCTATAGGCATGCGCTCTCCCTGAGCAATATCTAGCATAGAAAGTGTATTAGGGAGGTCGGACATGAACGCACCCATCTCACTTACCAGTAGAAAATCACCCCCAGGAATCACGGCGAGGTCTTCGGGATTTTCAAACCCACAGAACGAAGAAATCCCTGCGAGCTCATCGCATGAAATCTCACCCGACGCAGCGCTGCTTCCAGGCATCGAACCCTCTGCTGTTTGCTGTTCAGCGGGACTGGAAGGACCGCAACCGGCAAGCACAAAAGCCGCGGCAGCGAACGAGAAAGAAAGAAGGGTTTTAGTCATAGCAGACCTCAGAGTTTTGTTATTATTTTAGTCGAGAATAGTACAACTGACCTCACTTGCCTACTTCGCATGCTATTCACAGCGCGTCTAGAAAAGACACCACCTCGGCAGCGGTCCTCTGCGGATCTTCCTCCATGGGTATATGACCTAAATCATCGAAGATTACTGTCCTGACATTGGGTAGCGCCGCCTCGAATGCAGCCGCCGCCGACACAGGTATCACGGAGTCTTGCGCCCCCCAAATGACCAGCGTTGGCTGGGTAAGCAGGCTTAAGTCGGGCGTCTTGGTATCGATGTCACTGTAAGAGTTCGTTCGACCCAAAATCGCAGCGCGCGTGCCTTCTCGCATAATGAGCTCATAGTAACGATCAACCAACGCCTCGGTGACCACTGGTGAATCGTTATACGCCGCGCGAAGCCCTTGCCCGATGAGCGGCGCAGGATCCAACGCCCCCGCGATGGCCCTAAACCAGCCCTGCCGGAGAAGACTAAACGCCACTGGGCCTGACCTTCGCGATTCGGAATCATCGCTGTCGTCTTGCCAATTAGTCGGTGGAACAGAATCAACAAGCACCATCGCTGACACACGCTGAGGATGCTCGAGCGCATAGCGCCAGGTCGCGCCCCCGCCCATTGAGTTGCCACCCAGTACGAATGTATCGAGGCCCACCTCATTAGCCACCGCATCGATTGTTTGCGTGAAGGCCTCAGCGCCATATTCACCGCTCGGTACCGCACCCGTCAGGCCATGCGCAGGTAGGTCGAGAGTAATCACCCGATAGCGCTGCCCGAGCATCTCAACCCAAGGCTCCCAGGTGTGCAGCGAGGCCATCGCTCCGTGGACAAGCACCACAGGTATTCCGTCTTCTTGGCCTTGATCTCTGTAATGAACACGCGCGCCGTTCTCCATAATAAGAAACTGCGACTCCGCGTTACTGTATTTGGCGTCAACCTGCGCCGCGGGTATGTCACCCTCAAACAGAAACACGCTCGCCGCGATGAGTAGAACAATAAGCATGACAAGCAGCCTCTTTAGAATTTTCACTTGATACCTTTGGTCACTATTATCACTCGATTAGCGCTTCTGCTCAGTTCGATAGAAGAGGAAGAAACACCACGTCGATACTGCAGAAAGCAAATGCCAAATCGCATGCGGCTGGATCCACGAATCAGGTTCGCAGTAAGGCGTATCAGGATAGCCTTGCAGCCAAATAGCGAAGGCAGTCAGATAGGAGAACATGCCAAGAAAAAACCAAGGCGTATATTTCCGCTGTAAGTTAGGCCTATTACGAGCGAAGAGAGCTGGCACCCAAAACAGGATTATCCACCAGTACTCGCCCAAGTTGGCGAATATCTCCTGCGGAAAAATCCCAAAAACTGCTGCGACTAAAAAACCAACGCTTCCTGAAAGCCAGCGAAAGACAGGAGACCAAAATCGAAAGAGAGTCTCCGAGATGATCCACAGTCCTATCGATAAACCGAATAGATCAAGACCTATGCCTAAACGCCCGCCAAAAAACCAACGCGCAATTGAATAGAGGAGCACGATGGAAAAATACACTTGGAGAAACCGGGAAGGACTCCACCGACCCATCTCTTTTAAGTTATAAAGCCACGGGAAAATGATATACATGACCATGCTTAGGTTATCGGCCCAACCACCCCAGGCCGTATGCGTCCCGTGCATTAGCCAAGATCCGGGGCCGAGATAAATGACAGCGACGGCATACAAAACGCTAAGTCGATTTAATCCAGTAAACGTGTTCTTGGCCGCGCTATCCGACTCTCCCTCTGCAGAGAGCACCTTAAGCATTAGTAATCCTGAGACCATGAAGCCAAGATTACTCAGAGTATTTGAAGGCTCCCGGAACACGCCGCCACTTACCCGTTCGCACCAACTCGATATTTCACCAATTGCTTCGCCTGCCTCGTAGTGAAATGCAACACCATTTAGCGCCAGCACAAGATAAATGGCGACAAACAGTGCACTCGCTAGCAATGCTAGCGGTAAGGCTTTGGACATAGAGACCTCAGATTTTTGTTCAGATCGCAGACCGTCACTTTAGCAGAAATGTCACCCTGAACAATCGTGTACCAGGCAATAGAATTTCACGATGTTTTTATCCACTTTTATAACGGCATAAAAAAAGGGGCTTTTCAGCCCCTTCGTTTACACTATTACAGATTGCCTAGCGATTCGCGTGTGCAGCCGTCTCTTCGTTGGCTGCGTACCAAATGAATAGACCGAATGCGATCTTATTGAGAACGTCGGCGAGGTTGTAGACTATGTTCAGCGTGCCAGCGTCTGCGCCACCTGCGAGATAGCCTAAGAAGTATCCTATAGGATAGATCGACCAGCCAATTGTCACTGTCCACTTCATCAACCCGTATGACTTCTGTACGGCTGGCGTCGCTTGTGATGCTGCTACTTTACTTGCCTCACCTGCGAAAATTTCATAGAGAATAAACGCCCAACCAGCCATTCCTATCGCAAAGCCGAGAGTCGAATTCATGTATCCTGCTTCACCCAAATAACCTGGAATCAGCATTACCAGCGTGCCCACTAAGAGTCTGAAGAAAATGCCTCCGGAAACCTTAGCGATCGCCGCAAGGATCAAGTAGAACTCAATCATCAAGAGTGGGACTGTCAATAACCAGTCGATGTATCTAAATTCAGTCGGTGAGGCTCCTGTCGAAACCCAGACATCTCTCATGTAGAAGTAATGGAATGCAGCAATAAATGTTACCAAAGCACTCACTGTTAATGATGTTGCCCACTTGCCGCCTATTCTCATTGACTCCATGAGAAAGAAAACGGTTGATGCTGCAAGCGCCATCGAGATTAGCCAAAATGAATAACCAACAAAGTCACCAGATTGGAGCATCATCGAGTCTCCAGAAGCGGCCAATGTTGTTTGCCCTACGAGTAGTAGCGACAATAAAGCGCCACTTTTCTTAGCCTTAGCGTATTTCATGGGGGTCTCCCTCTTAGTTTTTAAAGTCCAGTTTAAGCGTTAAACTTGCTGGTACTTGCTCAAACGCTTAAGATCTTATTTAAGATCAACCCAATTGTCTACCAGATATGAACTCAAGGCTGATTCACTGCGTATTGCGTTTAAATATAATAAAAAGAGAGCGAACATGGATACGAGCAACGCGATCGATAGCCAATTCTCTAAAAAACTTGCTCCGAGTCGGGGCAGGCCTTCCCCAGTGAGAATAGACAGCGTTTCACAAGAAATCATACACTGCCGATCTCATCTAGAAGAACCCTTAAGGTCAGCTTTTGACCACCACTTCAAAAAAAGCGGCAAGCTTCTAAGAGCAAATTTGGCCTTGAGGGCGGCGCAAGCTAGCGACCTTAAGTCGCAAAGCTGCATACGATGGGCTGCGAGCGTTGAACTTCTCCATAACGCCTCCCTCGTCCACGATGATGTGTGCGACGATGATTCTGACAGACGCGGAATCACTTCAGTTTCTGAAATGTACGGTAGAGAGATAGCGATTTGTTTGGGCGATGCGATGATCGCGCTCAGTAGCCTCTTACTCGCGCAAGACTACGCACTACAGCACACGTTGACCGCGCACAATCTGGCCATTCTTAAGCTTTCTGCTGGGCAAGCTGCTGAATTTTCTACTCTCTCTTATCCCACATGGGCTGCGTATGAAAAACTGGTAGAGGGAAAAACAACGCCACTTATAAGCCTGCCGCTACTGGGACTTAACCCAATCGGCCAAAACAGCTCAGAATCGCGTCTCATTACTCAGTACTTTTCAGATGCCTCCATTGCCTTTCAAATAATGAACGATATTCAAAATATCGATCAGGGAAAGCAATTAACCTCCCCTGCCTCCGACCTCCGAGAACTCAGACCGAATGCTGTGATAGCAAAATTTTACGAAGGCTTGCCAGATTTAGAAAAAAAGCTTTTCACCAGGAGCAAAAGCGGGAACAAATTCGCGGAAAATGATGCGCGTCTCAATTTTTGGTGGGAGCAGATCCTTTTGTCGGGCAGTTTGGCGACTACGAGACAACTGTTAGGCGATAAACTAAGCCGGTCTCAAAGAATATTTAGTGCCCTTAGCAACAAGAACAAAGACATTTTACAACCGTTTGATCACTGGCTGCGTAAAAGCTATACCATCCTTTCTTCACAATAGGCAGAACCAGATATTATGAACACCTCCGAGCGTGTAATTGTCATTGGAAGCGGTTTTGGCGGCATCGCTAGCGCCTTGCGAGCAAGGGCAAAAGGACTTCAAGTAACTTTGGTCGAGCGCTTGGACACCCTAGGCGGTCGTGCTCAGGCATTCGAAAAGGATGGTTTCAAGCATGACGCGGGGCCCACTGTCATCACTGCCCCTTTTCTGTTTGATGAACTCTTCGATCTTTTTGGAAAGTCGTCTACCGACTACTACACCCAAGTAGAACTTGAGACATGGTACGACTTTGTATTCGAGGATAAGAAAAAATTTAGTTATCGAGGGGATATAGATCACACCTACGCTGAAATCGCCAAATTTGAACCAAATGACGTGGCCGGCTATAAAAAACTGCTTGCTATGTCGGAGGCCATTTTCAAGATCGGATTCGAGCAACTCTCGGCGAAGCCTTTCACCTCTCCTCTCGAGATGATAAAGCTGCTTCCGCAGTTGATTAAATTGAAAAGCTACCAGACTGTCTACCGCTTCGTAGCGAGTTACATTAAGAATCCTTATCTGCAAAAAGTATTTTCGATTCATCCTCTACTTGTTGGTGGAAACCCCTACTCCACGACATCAATCTACTCGCTTATCCACTACCTCGAACGTAAATGGGGCATCCATTTCATCATGGGAGGTACGGGAAAATTGGTCGAAGGGCTCGCGCGGCTTATGGATGAGGTCGGTATTGAGATAATCACTGGCTTCGATGTCGAGCAAATAATTTTGGACGACGACAATAACCGGGTAGTAGGTATTAAGAGTTCTGAGGGTACTACTCTTGAAACAGATATGGTGATATTCAACGGGGATCCGGCTTACGCCTATGAAAACCTTTTTGGCGGCAGGTTAGATCGTCCACTAGGGATGAAACCTAAAGCGATTACTCAATATTCTATGGGGCTTTTTGTTCTCTACTTCGGCACAGAAAAACAATTCCCAGAGGTCGCTCACCATACAATTTGGCTCGGCTCCCGACATAAAGAGTTGTTAAAGGACATTTTTGAGCGCAAAGTCGCCACAGATGACTTCTCGCTATACTTGCATCGTCCCACTGCGACAGACTCAAGTTTCGCGCCAGCAGGCTGCGACAGCTTCTATGTGTTATGCCCGGTACCTAACCTTCAGTCTGGAACCGATTGGGAAAAAGAGGGGCCGAGGCTCAGAGACAGAATAGTCAAATCACTAGACTCGACACTGCTTCCAGGGCTTGAGGAATGCATTGTATCTGACTTTTTTATGACTCCAGCAGACTTCCAAACCGACTACAAAAGTCTCTGGGGCGCCGGCTTCTCTATTGCGCCATTATTTTCTCAGTCAGCCTATTTCCGCTTTCGAAACCAAGACCCCAAAGTCGATAACCTTTTCTTCGTAGGAGCCGGCACCCATCCCGGCGCAGGTTTGCCGGGAGTCGTGAGCTCGGCCAAAGTCACTGACGTACTTATCGATAAATATTTGAAGAGAAATTACTCAAACGAATTAGTCGAGACCACGTAAGTTGAATGCCAGAAACGAAGAAAATGTTAGAGCAATTTTAAGAGAAAATGGCAGAACGTTTTGGTTAGCTTCGTTTTTCCTACCAAAGGCGAGCGCCGAAAAAGCGACAGACCTCTACGCTTTTTGCCGTATCGCCGACGACCTCGCCGATGATTACCAACCTGGGAATGAAGCGAAACTTGAATCGCTTAGCCGGTTTTTTAGTAAGGCCAGCGACAGCCTGGAAGGTTTCTCAGAGTGGCAGCAGGCCCTCTTCATCCGTGTCCGGGCAAACACACGTTCGCTACAGGCGTGTGTCGCGCTAATTGAGGGTATACAGTCTGACCTCGAAGAAGCCCAGTTTACGGAAGACCGCGAACTCCTGCGATACGCCTACTCTGTTGCTGGGACTGTCGGAATCGTCATGGCTGAGTTGATGCAAAGCAAAAGCGAGGCCGCGACATACCACGCGATAGATCTTGGGGTAGCTATGCAACTCACCAATATCGCCAGAGACGTATTGGAAGATGCGCAACGGGGTCGAAGATACATCCCTTGCGAAACGCCGGTCGCATCAATAGCGCTAGGTGAGCGCGATGAAGCCGTGAAGGCTAGCATTGTTTCCGTGATCACCCTCAGCAAAGCCTATTATCGGTCAGGATTAGCGGGGCTGCTCTATCTGCCAAGAATAGTTAGGCCCTGCATCTACATCATGGCGCGAACCTATTCTGAAATCGGCGCAGAAATTTTACGGAACCGAATTGAATGGTCGGGACCGCGCTCGGTTGTGTCGCCCCTACGTAAAACTTGGATCGTTTTCAGCTCTCTGCCCTACTGCCTTTGGCTTTTAGTCAAAAAAAGCCCAACCGTCTCTTTTTCAACACATGAAAAATCTCTGCACGTTGAACTAAACGAATTACCAGGGATTAACCATTGACTTCTTTTCAATCGACAAATGTGATCGTAGGCGCAGGGCTGTCAGGACTGATGCTAAGCGAGTGCCTTATAAACAGGAGTGAAGAGGTCGCCTTGATCGGTCCATCTGCTGTCTCTTATACACATCTGACGCTGCCGACGATCTAC
>OJDU01000171.1_pt1 | contig 15305 bp, 13 predicted proteins | sample 1592771 | NCBI WGS metagenome assembly OJDU01 (sample SAMN05416864, study PRJEB24817) | seawater metagenome | isolation source: Sea water | place: Canada:Atlantic | collected 2013-11 | reverse complement strand
CTACACAGAGTAGATCGTCGGCAGCGTCAGATGTGTATAAGAGACAGGGTATATTGAGATGGGCCATCATCAAAAGATAAAGCAATCAGTTTCTCGTGGTTTAACCCTTCTATGAAATAACTGCCAACATACAAGTTAGCTTGTCGACTTAATTCACTGACAGAAATTTGATCCGCAACATCATTGGTGCGAACATATTGATGGGTCTTTTTAATCGCCAAATTACTACTGCTCAACCAAGGTAAAAATAATTGGCTATCAAGACTAAAACTATTACTCGCAGTGCTGCCTACATAAAAAGAAAAATGCTGTGCTACTAAATAATAACCAACGGCATTTGCCAAGACTTGATCGGCAATTACCGGCTCAGCAAACCAATCTTCAGACATGACGAACCCGTCAGCTTCACTTTTTAGTTGCGCCAATGCTTGGTTGAGTTCATTTTGCTCAATATCTATATCAAAAGAAAAATCAGCTTCAACTAAATTTTGCTGCAAAAAGTGTAAAGCAAGACCACGAGTAACGAGGCGATGAAAGGTAATTTTATCTTGTTGATACCTCAAGCGTTCACTTTGATAAAAAGCAATGATTAACTCTGTTAGTAGCTCTGGTGACTCAAGTTGTTGTGCATCAGAAAAGAACAACTCAATGGTATTTTCATCAATCAAACTAGCGACGACAGCGCTGTCATCACCTGTAACAAAAGTTGGGTTTACAATTAGTCTTTTATAGTCAGAAGTGCTATCTGCTAAAGCTGACTGACTAAAAGCAAAGTGTTGCTCATTAAACGGTGTTGCTAATTGAGTGATAATAAATTCTAGACTCGCCTTTTCAGAGATTGAAACTTCATTGTCACTTGGCCAATATGGCTGGATGGCTTTATTATCAAGTTCATCAAAGGAAAGTAAGCGATATTCTCGCTCGGCATGGGTGAGTGTTTGCGCCACTTCTTCCTGATTAATAACTACAGGATTAACTGCCTTTTTAGTCGTTGATGATGCAGAACCACCGCAACTTACTAGCAAAAATAAACTAACAACAGCTAAAGGCAACCTTATTAAGTTATTAAGATTGAGTAATTGACAATATGGCACATTAAAACGCATAAATTTTCCTTAGATAAATTCGTCTTAAGAGTAAAATTACGCGTTTAATATTGTTGAGGCAATATGTTAACCATCTTATTTTTAACGATAAAAAACTAAAAAGTTATATTCGACTAAAGTATTAGCGGCTGTAACTAACTTGCACAGGAATAGTTAATACCCGGCTGCCTTTATGCTTAAGCCAAAAATACACTAACACAAAACCCAACAATGCTAAGGTTATAGTAATGCTCGCACTAACGGGAGACGCCATAAAGTTACCAATTTGATAGCACAAGGTCGCTACCAAATAAGCAAAAACAAAGCTCCAAACGCCGGCAAAAGCAGCCCATCGCGTGCCTACTTCATTTTTTATTGCCCCCATAGCGGCAACACAAGGCGTGTAAAGTAAGATAAATAATAAATAACTAAAAGCACCTAGCTGACCAATAAAGGCAAGTTGCATGCGCTGATAGGTTGTTAACTCAACCTGCTGCTCTTGAGCAGCAAGTGCGAGATCACTGACCTCGCCGACACTAATACCTAGCGGATCATCAGGGGCAATGCCGAGTAGATTCTCTTTAACGCTTGCAATTGCTTCATACCAACTTTCAGTTAACGATGGCTCACTTTCTTCTGCACCACCTTGCGGAGAATATAAATTATTAAAGGTAGCAACCAACACTTCTTTGGCAAATATCCCCGTGATAATCCCAACACCCGCTTGCCAGTTATCTTCTTTCACTCCCATCGGGGCAAGTAATGGCGTGACAATTTTAGCCCCTTGACTGAGCACAGAGCCTTCACTGTCTTGATGACCAAATCGACCATCCGTGCCAATTGAATTAAAGAAGTTAAGTAAACATACAACAATAACAATGGTTTTCCCTGCGCCAGTTACAAAGCCGCGAGTACGTGACCACACCCGTTGACTTAAATCTGCGAGCCTTGGCATTTCATAGCTGGGTAATTCCATTATATTCAATGAACTCGTGCCAGAAAGCACAGTTTTTTTCAGTAGAAATCCGGTAAAAATAGCTGCTGCAATACCAATTAAATACAACAAAAACACCAAGTTTTGCCCATTATCTGGAAAAAATGCCGCTGCAAATAAGGCATATACCGGTAGCCTTGCACCGCAGGACATAAAGGGTGACATCATTACCGTCGTGATACGTTCCCGTTCACTATCAAGTATTCTTGCAGACATAACAGCAGGTACGGTACAGCCAAAACCGACAATAAGCGGGACAAAGGCTTTTCCTGGCAAGCCTATTTTTTGCATCACACTATCAACCACAAAAGCGGCTCGCGCTAAATAGCCAGAGCTCTCAAGTAGAGATAAGCCAATAAACAAACAAGCAATAACCGGAATAAATGTCGCAACCGTTTGTAAGCCGCTACCAAAGCCTTCAACTATAGTTAACAGCCATTGTGGTAAATCTAACGGGGCGAGAATATGCAAGGGGTAGCTAACAAAAAGCGTACCACTGAGAATATCGAAAAAGTCGATAAACGCACTACCGACATTAATGGCAAACATGAAAAGCAAGTACATCACCGCTAAAAATACCGGCACACCTGTTAAAGGGTGTAAAACAATACTATCTATTTTTTCTGAAAAAGCTTTATTAGCACAGGCTTGTTTTGCCTGCTCAGCATTAATGGCATCAACATAACCAACACGACTTAGCATGTCTGCAATATAATCATATCGCGCTTGCATCGCGCTGACATTGGAAGCTTGTTGAGGTGTCGCACTTTCAACAATATTCTTATGCGTTGCTGATATTTCACTGCTTAATCGACTTAGTGCTTCTTTAACTTCTGTTGAGGTATCTTTTTGAGCGCTGATTGCCACAACCGGGCAACCTAATTCCGCTGATAATTGTGAAATATCTATTGTCAGGTGCTGTTGTCGATCCGATTTATTCAATACCAATATCATTGGTATACCTAACTCTAACAACTGATTAGTTAAATAAAGCTGTCGGCTTAACTGATTAATATCAACAACATTCACTAAAAAATCGACGCCAGCCTCTTTAATAAATGCTTGTGAAATCGTTAAGTCTTTACCTTGTTCTGCGTGGCGCTCTAACGAGCTAACGCCAGGCAGATCAGATAATAGCGCTTGCGCTTTACCTAACTGAAAACTTGTCTTCTTAGCGGCAACGGTTACTCCTGACCAGTTGCCAACCTTTTGTTTATTCGACTTTTTATTTGATGAATTATCAGATAATAAAAGGTTGAAAAGCGTACTTTTACCTGAGTTGGCAAAACCAACAAGAGCGAAATGTTTTAATTGATTCACGAAGGGCTTCTTTAGTCTTTTTATCATTTATTGATTAATAATCAACGCCAATTTGCTGTGCTACCGCGCGCTGAATACTAATTTTGGTATTATGTAACCGAATGGCAACAGGCCCATTAAAAGGTGCTTTATGCGCAAGCGATACATGTGCTCTTAAACTAAAGCCCTGCTCAACAAGTTGTGCTGCAATTGCTTGATCTTGCGGTAAAGCGCTAATCTTTGCCGGCTTGTTCAATGGTAGATCTATTAATGTCATCGTTTACTTCACTTAATCACAATGGCCTCTGATCAGAAACCTAAGAGTTAATGAGAATTACTATTATTTAGATAATAGCATTTACAATACCAATGCAACAGCAAAAGCTTCTCACTGACATTGATTTTGATCAAGTGAACCTATTTAAGCAGGCAAAGGTAAGTAACGTTAACTTTTCTATGCATTATTAAGGAACGTTTTTTGTACCAATGTTTGCTTCTGGTATTACGGTTTGTTAGTTTAATCAACAAATAAGGTTATTTAAAAGAGGGAGAACACAGCTAGTTTTTAGCTCACCCCTTACTAACTTGTATTTGCTAGTTGCTATTAATTTGGAAGGCATCGCGAATAAAACAAACATTCAAAAACAAACTACAATAGTTGTAAGTGCTTGCTCCTTATTTTTTAGATAGATGTCTGATTGAGAGCACAAAATACTTCAAAGATGGGGTCAGCCGTGGTAAATGTTTTATTAACTTTTAACTTGATAAAAGCACGTCCATTTTTTCAATTACTTTTATTGCTAAAGATATGCGCTTTGCTCTTACTGTTAAACTATAGTCCATTCAGTTACGCGTTAACGGTTCATCCCGATTGGCTGCAACAATCGCTAGATAAAGCAGATCAATTGAATGATAAAAATCCATCTTTAGCCCTCGATTTTACTCAAGAAGTTTTAGCTAATCCCAAAGAAATATTAAACTCACAAGGTAAAGCGGCACTTTATTCTCGAATTGCCGAGTACAACTACTTTCTTGATCAACTAGAGCAAAGCCAAAAATATATAGATTTATTCTACACATTAGAAGCGGACTTAACCAGTAGTGATGGTATCTCTGTGCTACTCGTACATGCGGGGTTATTTGCAGTTCAAGGTAAATCAAAGCAAGCTATGGAGCTTTATTTACAAGCAAAAAACAATGCTGAAATAACCGAAAATAAGAAACTTTTAGCTGACAGTTACGGTGCTATTGCTAGCTCTTTTTCAGAAAACTATAACGATAGTGAAGCACTAAAATATTACCATAAGGCTTTTATAGTAATACAAGAATTAGGCGATGAATTAGAAATGGCTTATTTGAACATTCAAATGGCGCGTTCCTACTCCTATATTTATGATGACAAAAAAGCCATCGAGTTTGCCAATAAGGCAATAAGCTATTTTCATGCAAATCAGTATTATTATGACGAGCTATTAGCATACAACACGTTGGCTAGTGTATATATGCAAATGTCAGAATATGATAATGCTATTGCTAGCTACCAAAAAGTAGCAGAGGTATCCAAACTTGTTAAAAACGAAAATTTTATTGATATAGCATATATCGGGTTTGCTAAAGCATACTTCCAAAAAAAAGAAGTCAATAAAGCGCAGCATTATTACAGTTTATATTTAGCACATGCTCCTTCACCTTCCTCCCCCTTTTCCCAGCTGGATAGAATCCTATTTGCAGGTCAAATTGCCTTTGCCAATCAAGATATTACTTTGGCTGAAGAAAGCATCAAGGAAATGGAATTAGTGTTAAATAGCTTAGAAAATGATTCAAGCACTTCATGGCATATAGGGCTTCTCGATTTAAAAACTGATGTAGCGGTATTCGCTGAGGATTATAAAAAGGCTTACCTACTACAGGAAAAAGCTCGAAAGTTGGTCAGCACTTATCAAAATAGCGAACGTGAAAAAGTACGTTCAAAATTTAAAGTAATGTTCGATACCGACCAAGCCATTTTGCAAAATCAAGTCCTTGAGCGAGATAAGCAACTTGATAAAGCCGCACTGGAAAATGCAAACCAACAACAAAAGTTGCAACTTATTATTATTATAGCTGTTTCATTATTTGCACTGGGGTTGGGATTTTTTATAAACCGACAGCTTAAAAGCAGCAAAATGCTACATAAATTAGCAAACACCGATACCTTAACCGAATTAGCAAACCGTCGTTACACCTTTATCTATGCAGAGAATAAGTTAAGTCAAATAAAGAAAAATAGCGGCATATTATCACTTATTATTTTTGATATTGATCACTTTAAAAATATTAATGATACCTACGGACATGCTGGTGGAGATATCGCACTGAAAGATGTTTCAGAGCTTGCTAATGAATATGTTAGAAATAATGACGTACTTGGCAGAATTGGCGGAGAAGAGTTTTTAATTGTGCTGCCACACGCTTCTGCTGAGCAAGCAAATGAAGTCGCGGAACGGATTCGCCAAGCTATTGATTCGGCAAAGATTACCATTGATGGAAAACAGGTGCATATAACAGCCAGTTTTGGCATCGCACAGTTAAACAATGAGCACAGCACTTTTAATCAAATATTTCACCAAGCAGATATTGCCTTATATCAAGCTAAAAATAGCGGCAGAAATTGCATAAAATTAGCTGACTGAGCTCATACTACTTAATATTTAATGTTTAATGTTTAATGAGATCACTATAATCAGTCTCTGTTGTTAACTGTTTTTTAGCACCATACGCTAAACGATGAGTTCCATGGCAACGCGCACACGCCAAAACCGCTAAAGTACCTAAATCTCTGCCTTGCTGTTTCGCTGTGCCTGACGTCAACGATTGTTGTAAACTCGCCAAGGTTTGCTTCATCGGTTGACTTGGATATTCCTTACTATCTTTTTTGTGACAATCGACACAAGTCTCACCTAGCACCGCCATGCCCTGAGCCAAATCTTGCAAAGAGGATAATGCTAGCGGTTTATTGCCGTCCTGTGCTGATATTTTTATCTGATTGACTTGCTTGGTGAGTGTATCCATGTGTTCAACAAAGCTTAACTGCTCGGTTAATTGAATGTTGGAAAAATCAGGGGCACGATAGGTTAACGCGGTAATGGCTTGATAATCATCATGACAGCTATCACAACTTTGCTGTAAAGCTTTATGCTGAAGTAACACCGCTTGATAATTTTTTTCTTCACTTGCAGCTTTGAGAGCTGTCATGCTTTCTATCGCTAATTTTTTCTGCCAGCTTGGTGCCATTTCAGCAATCTTTAAATAGTGTGTGTTCAGTTGCTCTGTCCACTGCTGCATATGTTCAGCGTCTTCACTTAAAGCATAAAACTCAACTGCCTGCATTTCGCGACGTAACTTGAACATGTTATGCAGCCAAACTTGTCTTTTATTCTCTGGCTTATACCATTTTGCCAAAGACTGCGGCGGTGTTTTAACAATATTTACCTTGTCTTCATGATGATAAACAATAGCTGAGATAATGCCTGAAACAATCAATAAAATAGCAAGTTGTAAAACAATAAAATAACGCCAGCGCATAAAATAAAACCCTAGTTAACCTGAGCTCAGGTTAGTTAATTAAACTTATATCGCTCAAGTATATTGAAAATGACTAACTCGGTTATTGATTTGGCATAAAAAAAGAGCCTTACGGCTCTTTTTAGTTTAACTGTGTATTATATTTGAGCTAGAAGGCAAAACGTACACCAATAGCACCATCAACACTTAAATCAAAGTCACTATCAAAGTTGGCAACAGGTTGTACTTGACCGTATAAATCCCAGTTTTTCGCAAAAACCCAAGATACGCCTACCGGAGCACGAACACCAAAACCGTGGTTCCAGCCAGCCCAACCGCCACCAGAAACATACCAAGACAATGGTGTTTTATTATCAAATTTACCGGTTAAAATGGTGTAATCTACCGCAAAACCGCTATCACCCAGCACAATGTTATAACGATCAATTTGCCCTACAATACTTAAATCCATATCTGCAGCAACACCCACTTTAAAGTCTGCTTGCGCCAAGCTAGATAACATTAAAGAAAGCATTAAAGAAAGCATTAAAATGCTCGCAACTAAAATTTTTTTCATGTTTATTCCTTAATCAATTCAATTACATTAAATAAAAATTGCCGCTATTCTAGTTCTTTCTAATAGCAAAGCAACAGAAACGGGCAAATAATGGCGACTTTCATGTACTTTTGTATAAAAACTACAGAACGTCACTAAAGTGTTACAGCTACTTGTTAAGGGCGCAATCAGCCTTTACTATGGTGCGCAGATTTTAACTACTATCGACTAAACAAACATCATTATGCTCAAATTATTAAGCAAAAAAGTAATAACCCAATTAAACACTAGCCTAGCTGTACTCGCTTGTACCTTACCGCTAAGCCAAGTAGTTAACGCCACCATTGTTGAGTTTCAAACCTCACAGGGCAACTTTCAGGTTAACTTATTTGATCAAAGCACACCAAAGACAGTAGACAACTTTTTAGCGTATGTCGATTCAGCCCATTACACTAACTCTGTCGTTCACCGTGTATCTCCTGGGTTTGTTGTGCAAGCAGGCGGTTATGCTTTTGAGGGAGCTTGGCCATTAACAGCCCTTGAAGCAAACACGCCAGTGATCAATGAAGCGATTTATTCAAATGTTAGAGGCACCATTGCCATGGCTAAAAAAGGTGGTGATATAAATAGCGCTACCAACCAATGGTTTTTTAATTTATCAGATAACAGTGACAATTTAGACAGACAAAATGGTGGTTTTACAGCCTTTGGTCAGGTGATCGGTGATGGTATGGTGGTGGTTGATAAAATAGCGCAACTTAACTTATGTAACGCAGGTGCCTTAGAAGGTATCCCAATGGTGATGGATGAGGCACAACAGTGTGCTGATTTAAATGCTCCAGGTATTGAGAATTTTGTTGTTATTGAGCAGGTCTTAGTGATTGATAGCTCAGAAGTTACCGATGCGGACTTATTTCCACTAGAGACTAAATTTCCAGATAGTGACGGTGATGGTGTAAAAGATATTGATGATGCTTTCCCAAGTGATCCTAATAAAAGTCAACCTGACCCTATTGAAACAGATAGCGGTGGCTCAATAACTTGGTTTGCTTTAATTGCATTGGCTTTAGCATCAACAAGAAGACGCCTATTCAATAAATAGATCCAGAATATCGAGCGAAGCATAGACATTAAAAAAAGCAGCGAATCGTTAATAGATAAGCTGCTTTTTAAATTTTTAAGCTATGAGAAGAGAGGCGCTCTTCACTATGATGGAATATTACCTTCGATAGTCAGCTCATCTCTTGGGTTATTACCCTCGAGTGAATTCTGGGTAAGCTTCCATACCACAATCCGAGATATCAACGCCTTCATATTCTTCTTCAGCGCTAACACGAATACCAATAATCTTCTTCAGCGCAAACCAAACTACAAAGCTAGTGGTGAACACCCATACAAAGATAGTTGCTGCGCCAATAAGCTGACCACTATAGCTAGCTGCAGAGTTAGTGATTGGCACAATAAGTAAACCAAATAAACCTACAACACCGTGTACCGAGATAGCACCTACTGGATCATCAATTTTAACTTTATCTAATGCTAAAATAGAAAGTACAACGATTACGCCAGCAATTGCACCAAAAACAGTTGCTTGTAATGGTGATGGTGTTGATGGCTCAGCTGTAATTGCTACAAGGCCAGCTAATGCACCGTTTAATGTCATGGTTAAATCAGCTTTCTTAAATAAGAATTTTGCAAAAACAAGTGCTGAAATTGCACCGGCAGCAGCTGCTGCGTTAGTATTTAAAAACACCATAGCAACAGAGTTTGCGCTATTAATGTCAGCCAGCTTTAATACTGAACCACCATTAAAACCAAACCAGCCCATCCATAAAATGAAAGTACCTAACGTCGCCATTGGTAAGTTAGCACCTGGAATCGCATTAACTTTACCGTCTTTTCCATATTTACCTTTACGTGCACCTAGCAATAAAACACCTGCTAACGCTGCTGAAGCACCAGCCATATGTACGATACCTGAACCAGCAAAATCAGAAAAACCAAGGTCGCCTAAAGTATATAAACCAAATACAGCTTCACCATTCCAGGTCCAGCTACCTTCCATTGGGTAGATGAAACCAGTTAACACAACAGTAAAGGCTAAGAATGCCCATAACTTCATACGCTCAGCAACAGCACCTGATACGATTGACATTGCTGTAGCAACAAATACCACTTGGAAGAAGAAATCTGAGGCGTTTGAGTATACTGCTCCACCATCAAATCCGGCTTCAGCAGACTCTGCTAATACTGCACCAACAAGCGCTTCTGCATCGGCTGCACCATCAAGGGCTATACCGTCTAAGAAAACTCCGCCGCCGTACATAATGTCATAACCAACCACAAGGTACATGATACAAGCGATAGCATAAAGTGCGACGTTTTTAGTTAAAATTTCAGTGGTGTTCTTTGCTCGAACTAAGCCAGCTTCTAACATTGAGAAACCTGCTGCCATCCACATAACCAGCGCGCCACAAATTAGGAAGTAAAAAGTGTCTAAAGCATATTGTAATTGAAAAATATTCTGTTCCATGTGACCTCCTTAAAGTGCTTCTGAGTCAAGTTCACCCGTACGAATACGAATAGCTTGCTCAAGGTTATAAACAAAGATTTTACCGTCGCCAATTTTACCTGTGTAGGCAGCGGTGGTAATTGCTTCAACTAATCGCTGAACGATCTCATCATTTACTGCAATTTCTAATTTCACTTTAGGTAAAAAGTCTACTTGGTATTCTGCGCCACGATAGAGCTCAGTGTGCCCTTTTTGTCGTCCAAAGCCTTTTACTTCACTTACAGTAATACCTTCAACACCTACTTCAGAAATTGCCTCTCTGACATCATCCAATTTGAATGGTTTTATTATTGCGCTTATCAGTTTCATTTTAACCTCGAGTTATCATTTTATTTATTTTGTCTAACAACCTGATAATACAATTGACATGCCAACAGAAAATAACCGTTAATATCAGTGACTTAGTATTCTGCTGTTTTGTTTGATTCGTCGTTTCGCACCAAGAGTGTGCAGAAAAGCAATCTACTGACATCATCTGGTGCAATATAAATTTGAGTAAATTGAATTCTGGGAATAAATGACTATGGGTAAGCTATTAGCAAGAAATTTAAGGTCGTGGACGAAATGCTTTTGATTAGTTGATAAGTAGCTTTAACTGCAGAAGAAGACCCTTGCTGACAAGCTCTTTATCACCCTTTAGTGCTCGATATAACAGAGACTAAACCCAATTATTTATCGCTTGAGATAGGGCTTAGCTAATTGGCTATGCTATGGCTAACCTGTCGGGCAAAAAAGAGCTCTCTCCCATAAGCCATAAACTTTTCCTTTTACCTTAGAGTTAATTGAAAAAGCAGATATTTATGAAAATTTTGACTAGAAATCAAAAATAGCGCCAATTTTGTATCAAAAGGTAAAAACTAGACTAAAGTTGTAGCAAAGTTTGATTCATATCAATATAGTTCTCCTATTAAGTTACATGTATTAACAACTTGATTTAAATCAAACTATTCAGTGCTCGGCGGTGCAAAAATCCCCGTATTAGCTACCGGTAATAATAATAATGACAACAATAAAATCGGCACTAGCGTACCATTTTTTACAAACATGAAATTAGGATATTATTATGAAAACAGCAGTAAACAAGTTTACCCTCTCGTTAATTACCACTGCGATTTTAGCAGCGCCGACAGCATTTGCCGGTGAAACTGAACATGGTAAAAGTATCACGGCAGCATTGGCTGACAGCAAAGTTAACGTTAACCTTCGTGCCCGTTATGAAGGCGTAGACCAAGACGGCATCGACAAAAGTGCAGCAGCACTTACCCTTAAAAGCCGTATTACCGTTAATACAGGAAATTACAGCAACTTCTCTCTAGGTCTAGAAGTAGATAAAGTTGACGCATTAGTAGATGACTACAATAGTAAAACAAATGGTAACACTGAATACCCTGTAGTTGCTGATCCTCAAGGTACAGATGTCAACCAAGGTTTTATCAAGTACGCAAACAATGGCTTTAGTGCTGTTGTTGGTCGCCAACGCGTTTTACATAACAATCAACGTTTTGTTGGTGGTGTAGGTTGGAGACAAAACGAGCAAACTTATGATGGGCTTCGTGGACAATATAAAGCAGACGCATTCACTGCAGATTACAGTTACATCCACAACATCAATAGCATTACTGCAGCTAACGTTAAAGGTGACTTCCACTTAGTAAACGGTACTTACAAAATTAACAAAGCACATAAAGTTGCAGGTTTTGCTTACCTTTTAGATTATGATGCTGCAAACAACTTCGCTAACTCTAGCAGTACTTTAGGTGCATTATATAATGGTAGCTTTGGTAAGTTCTTAGTGAACGCTAGCCTTGCAAGTCAAAGTGACAATGGCGATAACCCAAACAGTTACTCAGCTATGTATGTTAATGCAGAAGCGGGATATAACTTCGGTGCTGTTACAGTATTAGGTGGTTATGAGCTACTAGGTAGTGACAATGGTGTTGGTTTTAACACGCCTCTAGCCACTAAGCATAAATTTAACGGTTGGGCAGATAAATTCTTAGGCACTCCTGGCGAAGGTCTACAAGATGTTTACTTAACCGCTAAAGGTAAAGTGTCAGGCGTTAACTGGGCTGCAACTTACCATGACTTCTCTTCAGATGTAGATGGTATTGATTTTGGTAGCGAGCTTAACTTAGTGGGTACTTACGCATTTAACAAAAATTACGGTGTTTTGGTGAAAGCCGCTAGCTACAGTGAAGGCGATGTAGCAAGTAAAACAGATACAACGAAATTCTGGGTTCAAATGACAGCTAAGTTCTAATATTTATTATCATAGTATTTGAATGAAGAATTAAATAAGTAAACCCTCTTTAAAATGAGATACCAGAACACACGCTGGCGTCTCATTTTTTTATGCATTCAATTTATCCTGCATCTGCATTGCTCCAAAATAATAAAAGCTTTAGAATAGCCGCGGATTTTTATGGCTGTTAGGCAAAGCTCCTTGTTATTAATGATTGATAATTTCGATTCTTTTACTTTTAATCTAGTGCACTATTTTCAAGCACTAGGTCAAGAGGTTGTTGTTTATAGAAATAACGAGATCAGTGTAAAAGAAATAGCCCAATTAAAGCCTCAATACATTGTTATCTCTCCCGGCCCATGCGACCCCGATGCTGCTGGCGTATCTCTTGAGGTGATTGAGCACTTTTCAGGAAAAACACCTATACTCGGTGTTTGCTTAGGTCATCAATGTATAGCACAACATTTTGGCGCAAAAGTAGAAAAAGCTAAGCAAGTAATGCACGGTAAAACATCAACTATTCAACACAGTTCGAACGGTTTATTTACCGCGTTAAATATGCCATTAACGGTCACTCGATATCACTCTTTAATTGTTAACAAGGGGTCACTACCTGCAGAGCTGACTATGACAGCATGGAGTGTTAATGATCGTGGAGATATTGATGAGATTATGGCACTGGAACATCAATCATTGCCAATAGCTGGCGTGCAATTTCATCCAGAATCGATTTTAACTGAGCAAGGGCAAAGTTTATTAGAAAACTTTATCAAGCAATATAAAAATTATCCGATAAGCTAATAACAGGAGCTTTTTCCGTTAAAGCCATATAAAGTAGAACTTTAGCGTGTAAAGCTTCAAACTAAACATATAAATGCTCAATTTTCCTAGGTAAACGTTAACAATCACCATGCAATTTTTTGAAAATAACCAAGCTGCCAACAATATATATCAACGTGCAACGAGTCTTTCTATCTGCAAAGAGTTTGCTGAAAAGCACAGTGGTAAAATACCTACCGTTGATCATCAAGGAAGTGAACAAGAAAACCGCCGCCGAGAATTATTGTCTGTTGAAGTGCAAGCGCAGCAGGACAAAATTATTGCTGAGCATGGTGAAGAGCATTTTCGTAAGCAAACCATGCAAAGCTTCTTTAATCGAGTTCGCAAACAAATCAATAGCGACTTCGATAACAAGGACCACCTTTACCATCACATCTTAGGCATTGAAGATGCTTGCCCTGCCATTCTTGATATTTTATCGGCACGCGCGGCTTCAGTGAATCAAATTAAAGATCTTGCCGCTTCATTGTCTTGGCTAACGGTTGATTTGATCAATTTAGTCAATAAGCCGCAGTATCGTAAACGCGCCGATGTTCAAGTTACCGATGCTAAACTTGCTTTAAGTTATATTGGTTTAGATAATTTAAAATTGGTGATGCCAACATTTACCCTAAAACACTGGCTACCAACAAGTACTGCTCCTTATGGCTTAATGAAGCGAAAGCTTTGGAATGACAGCTTATCGGTTGCGCTTGCGGCTAAAGCATTAGCCAAAGAGCAAGGCTTAGATGAGTTTAGTGCTTTTACCAGTGGCATGTTATCAAACATTGGTAGACTCGCCGTGACGCGTTGTTATTTGACCACCTTTAGTGAAATGCATAAAAGCGATTTACGTGAAGCTTTTGAAAAGAAAGATAAACGCTTGCATAATATTTTATCAAAAATAGAGGCTAGTGAAGACTTACTTCTTGAGCAGCTTAGTTTACGCAGTGCGCAACTGTCTGCTGATCTAGTAGAGCAGATGCACTTTAAGCGTTTAGGCATAACCGAAGTGGTTTTTGATCTCGCCTACGCAGAAACGATTGAAAAAATGCACCCTATCGCGCAAATCGTTGCCAAAGCCAAAACTTATGTAGCATTTAGGGCGTTGGCAAAAGAAGATTTAATTAATAGTGATGAAAGTAAACTGTTCTTAAGTGCTGCCAACTTAACTGCCGCAGAAATCACCTTACTGAAAAAGAGTGATATTGACCATATCAAGCTTAATTTCAATTAAATTGTCGCTAAATTGCAACAATCTCCCGGCTTTTTCATGTTTTTTTTCTGATTATTTATTAAAAATCCATGAGAAGGCTATTTTATCCTGCAAGTGCCTACTCCCTCAACTACGCCCATTATCTTACTAAATAATACTAGCCCGATAAATATTCACCTTTACTGAATAAAATAGGCTAAGCCTTTGTTTTACCTAGCCTGCAGCCGAGCAAGACAAGACAACTAGACTATTTTCTGTCATACTATCGCTCTATTTTTTAACCAGCTGCTATTATTTTTTACTTTATTTTGGATATTCATTAAGCAATATCTGGTATTTACAGTAAGCTGTTAAAAACATTACCCACTTCTAAATGAGGATTTTATAAATGTCAGAACATTTTTCAGTTGAACGCGGCTTATTTGATGATGTAATGGTGCCAAACTACGCACCTTCAGCGGTTATTCCTGTTCGCGGTCAAGGCTCTCGAGTGTGGGATCAGCAAGACAAAGAATATATCGATTTTGCTGGTGGTATTGCAGTAAGCGCTTTAGGTCACTGTCACCCAGCTTTAGTTGGTGCATTAAAAGAGCAAGGCGAAAAAATTTGGCATTTATCAAATGTTCAAACAAACGAACCAGCATTACGTTTAGCTAAAAAATTAGTGGATAATACGTTTGCTGAAAAAGTTTACTTTTGTAACTCTGGTGCAGAATCTAACGAAGCAGCACTTAAATTAGCACGTCGTTGGGCACTAGATGTTCACGGTGCAGAAAAGTCACAAATCATCGCTTTTAAACAAGGTTTCCACGGTCGTACTTTCTTTACCGTAACTGTTGGTGGTCAAGCTGCGTACTCAGACGGTTTTGGTCCTAAGCCTGGCGATATTGACCATGCTGAATACAACAATCTTGATAGCTTAAAAGCACTTATCTCTGATAAAACTCTGTCTCTTATACACATCTGACGCTGCCGACGA
>OJDU01000169.1_pt1 | contig 15440 bp, 5 predicted proteins | sample 1592771 | NCBI WGS metagenome assembly OJDU01 (sample SAMN05416864, study PRJEB24817) | seawater metagenome | isolation source: Sea water | place: Canada:Atlantic | collected 2013-11 | reverse complement strand
ACAAGGCTCGGTGGAAGCAATATAACAAAAACCGTCATTGAATATGGTAATGTTGGTATAGGTACAACTGATCCAGCTGAAAAATTACATGTAACTGAAACAATACGAGCAGGTAGCGCAGGTAATAGTTCAGCTAATTTACCCGCTTTGCGAGTTTATGCTTCTGGTACAAATCCAGAACAATCTTCTATAGCAATTCAACAAGGTACTACTGTAGGTGATACAATAATCTTTGCTGATTATGAGCCTTATGTCGAATATGGTATTAATACAGATAATGGCAATGATACTATAGAATTTACTGCTGGAACTTCAACAAATAATTTGGGCAGTAAGACGCTTTATAATAATAGTGGGGCCGCAAGAACTGCTTATAAAAAGGTAATTATTTCATTGCTCTCAGGAAATATGTCTGTAGGTGGTAATGTTGGTATAGGTAATGCAAGTCCTACAGGAGGTAAATTACAAGTAGCAGGTAAAGTCAGGATTGACGCAGGTCAGGGTAATGATGCTTTAAATTTAAATGCGTATGATTTATTAAAATGGGACGGTGGCAACCTTATTCATTTTGGTGGCTACCAAAGTAGTCAATGGCAGGAGCTTCATTTTTACGCTAATGGTGCAAAAGCTTTATCTATAGATGCTTCTCAGAATGTTGGTATAGGTACTCCTAGTCCATCTACTAAATTAGATGTCAGAGGTTCAGCTGTAATTGGAAGAGCCTACGATATAGGTAGTTATAATACTACTGATTTCGATATAATTATTACAAATAGTAACAGTGGTGCTTCAATAATGTTGTATGACAATGGGGCTGCCTATCACTCCGCTCTTGTTAATTATAGTAGTGGTATATTAAGCTTAGGGCTAAACAACGCAAATTCTGCAAACTCTATACTCACAACTACAGCAGTAAATGTAACTAATACTGGAGTTGGTATAGGATCAGAGACACCTTCTGCCAAATTAGATGTAGCAGGAGATGCTTGTATCAATAGTGTTAGAGTCGGTAGAGGTAGATGTAATGCAGCGAATAATACAGCAGTAGGTACTAATGCATTGAATTTTGCAACAGGACAATGCAATACAGCTATAGGTTATCAATCCGCGATCAATACTACTTCAGGATGTAGAAACACAGCTATAGGCTTTAATTCTTTACTTGCTAATTCTTCTGGGTATGTTAATACAGCAGTTGGAGTTCAAAGCATGTTCTGCAATTCAAGTGGTTTTGCTAATGCAGCTTTTGGTAATTCTTCTCTCTATCTTAACACAACAGGATCTTGTAATACAGCTCTTGGTTATCAAGCATTATATTATAATACAATTGGTTGTAGAAATGTTGCAATAGGTTATAATTCTCTTGTTAGTAACACAACTGGTTATTATAATACAGCTGTAGGAGTTAACGCTATACATGCTAACACAACTGGTTATTATAATACAGCTGTAGGTTTTAACACTCTATATGCTAACACAACAGGTTCACAAAATGTAGCTATCGGAGCCCAAGCTTTAACAGATAACACAACAGGTAAATATAATACTGCAGTTGGTCATCAAGCATCTCGGTGCAATACAACTACGCAAGGTAATGCCTCTGTTGGCTTCCAGAGTTTATACTATAATACAACAGGTAATTATAATGCAGCAGTTGGTATGTATGCATTACATAAAAATACTGCTTCGAGTAATACAGCTGTGGGTTATGCAGCTCTCATATGTAATACAAGTACTGGAGGTAATGCTGCTTTTGGTAATAGTGCTCTTTATTATAACACAGGTAGTAATAATACAGGTCTAGGATATCAAGCAGGTTATCAAAATACAACAGGATCAGATAATACAACTATTGGTTCCCAGTCATTAAGAAATAACACAACGGGTGCAAATAATACTGCGGTTGGTAGATGTACACTATATGCTAACACATCAGGTTGCCGTAATACAGCTATAGGTAAAATGTCTCTTGCAAGTAACACAACAGGAACTCAAAATACAGCTAGTGGTTATTTATCTCTTTGCTTTGCTACATCCGCGAGTAACAATACAGCTTATGGCGCGCAATCGCTGAGGAAAAACACAACTGGTAGTCATAATACAGCCCTAGGTTCATATTCTTTATATAGTAATACTGTAGGAATTCATAATGTGTCTATTGGTTATTGCTCTCTCAAATGTAGTACGACAGCTAGCTGTAACGTTGCTGTTGGTGATTATTCTCTTCATTGTAATACAACTGGTAATTTAAATACATCTACGGGAGCCTATGCCATGTATTATAATACGGAAGGTATTAGAAGTACTGCATATGGTTATCAAGCACTTTACAAAAATACAACAGGAAATGGTAACTCAGCTAGTGGTTATAAATCTCTCAGAGAGAATACAACAGGTAACAGAAATACTGCAAGTGGTTATGACGCTCTAAGGAGCAACACGACAGGTTGTTATAATACAGCTCTTGGTGCAAAAGCACTATGCCTCAACACAACAGGTAATCAGAATACAGCTAGTGGTTATAAGTCTTTAATTACTAACACAACAGGTGCTCAGAATACAGCTAGTGGTGGTTATTCGATGTCACTCAACACAACAGGTTGTAGGAATACAGCTACTGGTCATGTAGCTCTATTCTCTAACACAACGGGTAATTGTAATGCAGCTTATGGTAGACAAGCTTTATATAGTAACACAACAGGTAGTATAAATACTGCTATAGGAGCTTGTACTTTAGTATCTAACACAACTGGTAATAATAATACAGCTGTGGGATTTAATGCTTTAGTTACCAATACAACAGCATGTAATAATACAGGTATAGGTGTAAACGCTCTCTGTAAAAATACAACCGGTGCTAATAATACAAGTATAGGTTTTCAATCTCTCTTCAGTAACACAACAGGAGGTAATAATTATGCATCTGGGGTTAATGCTCTTTGCGCCAATACAGCAGGATCTGATAATACTGCATCTGGTTACTCAGCACTACGCAGTAATACTACAGGTCTCGCTAATACCGCGGTTGGGATGAATGCTCTCAGATTAAACACAACCGGTAATTGTAATACAGCTATTGGACATGTTGCTGGATGTAATAATACCGCGAACCAGACCGTCGCTGTAGGTTACGCGTCATTAAGAACCAACACTGCTCCATATAATATAGCTGTTGGGGTATGTGCTTTATATAGCAACTCAGGTTTTAGGAATACAGCTTTAGGTTTCAATGCATTTAGAGCGACTAATACTGGGGATGATAATATAGGCGCAGGTTATGAATCAATGAAGTGTAATACATCAGGAAGTGATAATTCTGCATATGGTTCACAGTCTCTATGTAATAATACAACTGGTAGTTGTAATACAGCTCTTGGTTATCGATCTCTATACTATAATACAGCTGGGGCAGACAACACAGCTGTTGGTAATAATGCACTATATTGCAATACAGGTACTTACAATACAGCTGTTGGATCTGAATCCCTTCAGTGTAATACAACAGGAGCTAAAAATGCCGCGCTTGGTTATCGCGCTCTACAGCGCAACACAACAGGTAATAGTAATACAGCAGTAGGTTATTTTGCTTCACAATTAAATACAACAGGTAGATATAATAGTTCATCTGGCGCTTACGCTCTACAAAATAATACGACTGGGGTTTGTAATACAGCGACTGGAACTACTTCTCTATGGCAGAACACTATAGGTTCTCACAACACAGGTCATGGTTTTAATACTTTAAGACTAAACACAACAGGTGGCTATAATACAGCAGTCGGGTCTTTAGCGCTGTCTACCAACACAACAGGAGCAAATAATACAGCTACTGGTTATTTATCTCTCTATCTCAACACAACAGGTAGCCATAATACAGCAGTTGGAGCTTCAGCACTAGTTACCAACACAACAGGTAGTTGCAATACAGCTGTTGGTTTAAATTCCTTATATTACAACACAATCGGGAATTATAACACTGGTGTCGGCTATAGCGCTCTTCAAAATAACACAACAGGTAGTGGCAACACAGCAGTCGGTCTTTCTTCTCTCCACTCTAACACAATAGGTACACAGAATGTAGCAGTAGGATACCAGGCTGGTAGGTTTAACACATCCGGTACTAATAATACTGCAAGTGGTTATTACTCTTTAAAGACTAATACTACAGGTGTTGGTAATACTGGGTATGGAGCATATTCTTTATGTAAAAATACAACAGGTTGTAGAAACGTTGCTTTCGGTCTTTCCTCTTTGTTTAATAACACAACAGCTTCCTTGAACACAGCAGTTGGTGGATGTTCTTTATTCACTAATACAACAGGAGCAAATAATACAGCAGTTGGTTATCAATCTCTATATTTCAACACAACTGGTACTAACAACACAGCAGTTGGTATGTGTTCTCTCTTTACTAACTCAACTGGTTGTAGAAATGTCTCTATTGGTTTTCAATCTCTATACAACAACACAACAGGTAGTTGCAATACCGGGCTTGGTCGTGGAGCTTTACAAGGTAATACAACAGGTTGTAATAATACCGCTAGTGGCTATAAATCTCTATATGCCAACACAACTGGTTATAATAATACAGCGTCTGGCCGATGCTCTCTATACAGCAACACAACAGGTTTAAACAATGTAGCAGTTGGTGCATTCTCTTTATGGGGCAATACAACGGCTGGTCAAAACACATCTATGGGTTTCTGTGCGTTGAGAATCAATACAACAGGAGCTCAAAATACCGCGCTCGGAGCATGTGCACTATATTCTAATACAATTGGTACAAATAATGTTGCGATTGGTAGAAGAACTCTATACAGCAACACAACTGGTTATAATAATACAGCAGTTGGTATCCAAGCTTCCTACTATAACACAACCGGTATTTATAATACATCTATTGGAGCTCATGCTTTATGTTCTAATTCTACTGGTGGCACAAACACTGCTCTTGGTGCATATTCTTTAAGATGTAGTACTACCGCAGGCGCTAATACTGCTAGTGGTTACTATGCTTTAAATAAAACTACAACTGCAACGAAGAATACAGCGACAGGTTCTAAATCGATGTGGATGACGACATCCGGTAGCTACAATACAGCTTCCGGTTATGCTTCTCTCAAGAGTAACACAACCGGTAATCAAAATACAGCAATTGGTTATCAAGCTCTCTGCACTAATACGACGGGTAGTCTTAATACAGCAGTTGGTAGTAACTCTCTTAAATGTAACACAACAGGTGGTTGTAACGTTGCAGCAGGGCAGAACGCGCTCAGAAACAACACAACAGGCAAAAAGAATACAGCTAGTGGGATGTCCGCTCTCTGCTGTAACACAACAGGTAATGATAACACCGCTACTGGATATAGGGTCTTATGTCTCGCTACTAGTAGTCAAAATACAGGTTCCGGAGCTTATGCTTTAAATAGTACAACAACTGGTGGTTGTAATACGGCAACTGGTGTTTCAGTTTTAGGAAGTAACACAACAGGGCAACAAAATACAGGATCTGGTCGATATGCTTTAAGAGCAAATACATCTGGTAGTTACAATACTGGTTTAGGCGCCGCATCTCTCAGATGTAACACAACAGGAGCAAATAATACAGCTACTGGTTATTTATCTCTCTATCTCAACACAATAGGTAATTGCAATACCGCTAGCGGTCATTGTGCTCTCTATAGTAACACAACAGGTCAGTATAATACAGCTGTGGGTACTTCGGCGATGAGATATAATACAACTGGAGCGAGAAACACTGCTGTAGGTCTAAACGCCCTGTTGTACAATACAATAGGTTGTCGGAATACAGCTACTGGGATGTATTCTCTCTTTTGTAACACAACAGGTAACTATAATACAGCTGTTGGTTATACTGCTCTCTGCAGTAACACAACAGGGACCTCCAATACTGCTCATGGGGTATTCGCTCTCAGAGGTAACACAACAGGTTGCTTTAATACAGCTGTTGGTTATAACGCTCTCTATGGTAGCACAGGGAGTTGTAACACTAGTGTTGGTAGTAAATCTCTTCAATGCAACACAACAGGTAGTTGGAATACAGCAGTAGGAAATTGTTCTCTATATCTCAACACAACAGGTTATAATAATACAGCTGTAGGCTTTAACGCTCTATATACCAACACAACAGGTATATATAATACAGCTGTTGGAAGGGAAGCGCTTCTATGTAATGTTGGTGGTCTCGATAATTCTGCAGTTGGATATCTCGCTCTATGTGCTAATACAACAGCTAGTTATAATACAGCTAGTGGTCCTTACGCGTTGCGAGCAAACACTACAGGTGATCATAATGCAGCATTCGGTATAGCAGCTTTAGCAGCTAATACAGTAGGTGATTGTAATACAGGTCTCGGAGCTCGAGCATTACGTTGCAATACAACAGGTATCTTTAATACTGCCGTAGGGGCTTGTAGTTTGTATCATAATACTACTGGTAATAGACAAACTGCAGTTGGTTATAAAGCATTGTTTTGTAATACAACAGGTATATATAATACAGCAAGTGGTTACGCAGCTCTTCACAATAATACAACAGGTAGTTGTAATACAGCTGTTGGTAATGTTTCTCTCAACCTTAACACAACAGGTGCTTGTAATACTGCGTTAGGTTATGGTTCTCTACAAATGAGTACAGGGGCCTGTTACAATGTAGCTATAGGTTTCCGAGCCATGAGATGTAACACAACAGGAGATAGTAATACAGCAGTAGGTACCAATGTATTGTATAGTAACACAACAGGTACTGGAAATACAGCTGTTGGCTTGAATACCATGTATCTCAACACAACAGGTAAACATAATTCTAGCTTTGGTCATACCACTCTCCGATACAACACATCAGGTAGCTGTAATGTAGCTTTCGGTTTTAATTCTCTACGTGATAATACTATCGGTTGTAGAAATGTATCTATTGGGTATGAATCCATGAGAGAGAATACAACAGGTAACTATAATACAGCTGTTGGTTTTCAATCTCTCATATCCAACACAACAGGTGCACAGAATACAGCTAGTGGTTTTAACGCTCTATATGCTAACACAACAGCTATTTTGAACACTGCTTATGGTCTTTGTTCGATGTTTAGTAATTCAGGTGGTTGCTATAATACAGCATCCGGAGCTTATTCTCTTCTGAATAATACAAGTGGTTGTCGAAACGCTGCGTTTGGTTATAGAGCTCTAAATACTAACGGAACAGGTTGTTGTAACACTGCAGTAGGAATGTATGCAATGCTATGCAACACAACCGGTTACAATAATACAGCTACTGGATATGGATCTTTAAATTATAATGTCGATGGTCTTATTAATACTGCTGTTGGTTATTTCTCATTATATTGTAACACTTCAGGTTGTTACAACACAGCTACAGGTGGTTATTCTCTAAATAATAACACGGGTGGTAATCGAAATACAGCTGTAGGTTATTACGCGTTACGCTGCAATACTACAGGTGTTGATAATTCTGCATATGGAGATGAATCACTCGCATGTAACACAATCGGTTGTCGGAATACAGCTAGTGGTATGTATGCACTCCGGAAAAATACTACCGGTGTCCAAAATACAGCTGTTGGTAATAAATCCCTCTGTAGTAATACAACAGGTTATAATAATACAGCTAGTGGTTACCGGTCCCTCTGTAGTAATACAACAGGTATATATAATACAGCTGTTGGTCGTAGTGCGCTTGAGCTCAACACAACAGGTACTAATAATACAGCTGTTGGTGGTCTTGCGCTTTGCATGAACACAACAGGTAGTTGTAATACAGGTTTAGGTTATGCTTCTCTTCGATTAAACACAACAGGTACTAATAATACAGGAACTGGCCAGGGTTCTCTCTATAGTAACACAACAGGTGGTTGCAATACAGGCTTAGGTTTCAACGCACTGTATCAGAATACAACCGGTTACAGTAATACAGCTGTTGGTAAAGGTTCATTAGTAAATAATACAATAGGTAGTCTGAATGTAGCTATAGGTCATAATGCACTTTGTACTAACACAACAGGTAATAATAATACAGCTGTCGGTTACCAAGCTCTCTGCACTAATACGACGGGTTTCAATAATACAGCGGTTGGGATGAATGTTATGCGAAACGGTACAACCGGTGGCAGTAACACAGCTATTGGTAAATCAGCTTTTCAATCTAACACAACCGGTTCTCTTAATACTACGTCTGGAATGTATTCCTTACTGAATAATACAACAGGTGGTTATAATACAGCAAATGGCTATGGTGCTTTAATGAACAATACATCAGGTTCTAAAAATACAGCTAGTGGTCAGTATGCGCTGAAAAATAACACAACCGGTATAAGAAATACCGCGGTCGGTGTTTGTGCATTAGTAAGTAACACAACAGGTCAGTATAATACAGCTACCGGTAGCCATTCATTATTCTATAACACAACAGGTATTAGTAATACAGCTAGTGGTTATGTTGCTTTAAAACAAAACACAACAGGTAACTGTAATACAGCATCAGGCTGCGGCGCACTAAACTACAACAATACCGGTTGTTACAATACAGCTCTTGGGACTCAATCCGCGCTTTACAATACATCAGCTTGTAATAATACTGCAATTGGCTTTCAGGCATCCCGGAAAACGTCTACTGGTAATCGAAATACATCTTCTGGTAGTCAAGCAATGGGGGAGAACACAACTGGTTTTCTTAATACAGCTAGTGGTTATTTTTCATTATTAAACAATACAATAGGTTGGCAAAATACAGCACAGGGTGGTAATTCACTTAAAAGTAACACAACAGGTAGTTACAATACCGCTGTTGGTAGTTCAGCTCTCTTTCAAAACACAACAGGTCAAAAAAATACAGCTGTTGGAGCGAGTGCGCTCTTTTATAGTTCAACTAGTACTAACAGTACAGCTGTCGGTTATAAAGCTCTTAACTCTAATGATGGAGGTAATGATAATACAGCTATAGGTAGTTGTTCTCTTCAAAATGTCACCTCTGGTACATCTAATACAGCTATCGGAGTTTGCGCGCTCTGGAGTAGTAATGGTAGCTGTAATACAGCTGTAGGTTATAAAACTCAACCTAATAGTTCGAGTACAACAAACGAAACAGTTCTTGGAGCTAATGCTGTAGGTAAAGGATCTAATACAGTAGTCGTTGGTCATACAACAGTATGTTGCGCTTATATACAATCTCCAATTCATACATGTACACCTACAGCCGGATGTTCTGTTATAACAGCAGAAGGTACTAATGGTACATTATTCTCTGTAGTCGATGATTTAAGTGATAGTTTAATGTCTGTTAATGATGCTGCTGGATTGCCAGTGTTTGAAGTATTTGCTGATAATACAGTTATAGGTGGTAGATTTAATCAAAATGATCTCTATATAGATGGCTCTAACGGTAGAGTTGGTATTGGTACAAGTAGCCCAGGTTATGACTTAGAGGTAACAGGTACAGCTCATGTAACAGGTACGTTCACAGCTGGTACAAAGAGCTTCTTAATCAACCACCCTACAAAAGAAGATCATATGCTTCAGTATGGATCTCTTGAGGGCCCAGAGTATGGTGTTTATGTAAGAGGTAAAGCAACCTCAGATCAAATTGAACTACCTGAAGCCTGGGTTGGATTAGTTGATGAGGATTCTATTACTGTTAGTTTTACACCTCGCGGTAAATACATGTCCCTATACTTAGATAGAGTTGAGAATAATAATATTTATGTAGGTGGTACTGAGAGTGAAGTAGTATATGATTATGTAATATTCGGTACGAGAAAAGATGTGGATAATTTAGAAGTTGAGTTTAGAAGGTAATATTAATAAATTATATAATTATGGCGAATAGGTATGGTGGAAAAATAATCAATGATAATTTATTATTATGTTTAGATGGAGCGAATGTTAACCCCACCTATAATAATTTTAATAATACCGACATTGTAACTGAGTTTATCAACTTACAGCCTAATGGGTCTAGTAACGAAGAAACTCTTGAAATGGGTCTAGACCCGTGGGGTAGGACTACTGTGCTTGATAGATCATTAAATAACGACACTACAAGCAATTATGACGGTGGAGATACTTCTAACACATATACTGGGGTTGATGTCGGTGCTAAATATAGATTCACGTATTGGTTCAGGGTAGATCAAAAAGGAAACAATGGTAGATTATATTTTGGTTTATACGGGTATAACAGCAGCGGTAGTAATATAGGTATACGCAATAACGGAGGCTCTTCAGGAACTACAAACCCATATTTTAGTTACCCTGATCATCATTCTTCTCAATTTGTGGTTGGTAAATGGTACATGCTCGTTGCTTATGTACACCCATCAGGATCTACAAATGTAACAGACGCTACTGCTGGTTTTTATGATGTGGCAACAGGTTTAAAAATAACAAACCCCTCTAATGGTAATGTTAGTCATAACGCCGTCTGGGATAGTACTCACACCCAAACTCAATATAGGTATTATCTTTATTACTCTACTGACCCTGATGTAAAGATGAGCTGGTATGAGAGTAGAATAGAGAAGATTGACGGTAACGAGCCTTCAATAACAGATATGCTGAATGCTCCACCTGATAGATTAAACGACTTAACGAATAATGGATATAATGCGAGATCCAGAAACGGGCTTTCTTATAACTCAAGTGACAAATCTTTAGGGTTTACAGCTGATGATAGTTCTCATTTAATTATACCTGCATATAGTGATTTAGATATAACTGGTGACATGACTATAGAATGTTGGGTAAACTTAAATTCAACGATGAACGGTGCTCTATGTATGTTAGCGACTAAGAGATCTAATAGTGATTATACTAGCCCTTTTAACTTTTACTTTGAGGATAGATCTGGTGAGAACATGTACGGCGTGCTTTTAGGTGGAGGTGGCTCAGCTTATAATATAGTAGGTAGTAATAATAACTTCGATGGAGTATACGGTAAGTGGGATCATGTTGTTTTTACTATTAACGGTACAGCAATGACTATGTATGTTAATGGAACACAGGGAGGGACTGCAACATTTTCAGGCACAAGACAGACAAATACAATGCCACTACGATTAGGAGGAGTATATAGTTATTATACTACTAATTATATGCTCGATGGAAAAATAGGCGCATATAGAATGTATACAAAAGCATTAAATTCAGCTGAAATATTAAATAATTATAACATGTCAAAAACTAGGTTTGGATTATGAGTTTTGAAAATAGAAGATGGATATTTCTTAATTCTGGAGATATAGATAAAGTTAATTTTAATGAATTACCTTTAGTTGAATCCTCCCCTAACAAACCAAACTCTATTAGGTACTGTCATGATAACAGTAAATTTATGTTACGTTATGATATTAAAGATGAGGATGGTATAATAACAGGAAGACCAGATTGCTTTAATTTGGCGTTATCTATAGATGGTTACACAGAGTGGGAACATAAAGAAGTGTTAGAATATTTATCAACTCAGGTATGGTCAAATGACCACTTATACCCTACAGATTAAACATAATGATTAAAGGAGGCCCAAAAATAGTTACAGATGGATTGGTATTGTGCGTCGACGCACATGATGCTAAGTCGTATGCTGGCGAACCCACTACGAACTTTTTTTATAGAGAGACACCTAGGATAGATAGTTCGTATAGCTCGTATGTTTACAATAGTGATTCCACTTGGGCAGCTAATCACCCAGACGCTATAAGAGTATATAATACTGATGGTAGCGAGATAAGCAGCTATGTAAACACAGGAGCCAATAGCGGTAACTGGAATGTTATAAGTCATGCTCATTGGGTATATGATGACGAGTTAAAAAAACCTGTTGTAAGGATGCACTCTATTGCGGGTTATGAAAGTCAATGGCGAGCATTGAATCGAAACCTTTCTCAAAATCTTTCTCAGTTAGGATTAACTGCAGGAGATAAATTTACAATTTCATGGCTTCAAAAAGCTTATGTTACAGGCGTGTATGCTCAAGCTGGTTTATACATGAGAAATACTGGTGGAGCTCAAAACTTTCACGCTGGTCTTGCGACTAGCTCTGATGTTGGTCAATTATCAAGCGAGCTGGGCAAATGGGCCCATAAATCTAAAACATTTACTGTACCATCTGGCATGAACGAAACAGGATATAATGTTGGTCTTTACATGTATGGTCATTCTAGCCCTACACACCAAAACGAAATTTTAATATCCGATGTTCAAGTTGAAACAGGAGATTATGCAACACCTTCAGTTCAAGGTGTTAGTTCTTCTAATAGTGGTTTATGGGGCGCTCGTTCACTTGCTGCTGGTTGGAAAAATAGAGCCACCAACAGTAATGACGGTAACATATATAGTATAGGTACAGGAGTTACTCATTATAGAGATGGTGAAGTAATCATGCCTGTAAGTGCTAGTTATATAGACTTTGATGGTATTGATGATGTTTCTCTATTCCCAGCTGCATCTAACTTTTTTTCTCCGGATTTTGCATGGGAAATTTGGGTTAAATCTACTGGTCTAGGATCCGGTATGTCAACTGGAGGTCTGTTCTCCGTTGATTACGGTCAATTAATGCAGATTGATTCATCCGGAAATTTACGAGTGGGAATATACAACTACGATGGGGCAAGTCCAGTAAGTTATTTAAATACTACCTTTACAATGAGCCCGTCCCTTTTTAATGGTGAATGGCGTCATATATTAGTTACATTGGGAGGATCTACAGATGGTACTTATGAGATATATATCGACGGAGTAAAGGAGTATAATGGTTCTGTAACTACAGGTTGGTCAGGTAATAGTAACTGGGGAACACTAACTTCGCGGATAGGGTCAAATCCTAATAATAATGTATATTATTTATTAGGTCAAGTAGGCTTGTTTAGATTATACCATAAACATCTTACTCAAGCAGAAGCTTTAAGTAATTACAACGCAACAAAAGGAAGGTTTAGTTAATGGCATATCATAATAATCCAAGAATAGTAACTGATGGTCTAGTATTGTGCTTAGATGCAAACGATAAAAAATCAGCTCCAAGTGAAGATCTACCGATAAAGAATGGATGTGTGACTTGGCTTGATGGAGCAGATGATAGTGTTTTTACTTATAGCTCTGGAACTTTAGTTAGCGAGTGGAGAGATAAGAGCGGAAATGCTAATCATGTGTATCAATCTACAACCGCTTCTCAACCTACACGTAATACAACATATAGTGGATCTGGCTCTAATGCAAAAGATGTTGTTGTATTTGATGGTACTGATGATTCCTTAAGCTCTACAAATTCATTAAATCTATCAGCCGGTTATACTATGTTTGTTTTAGTTAGAGGGTCTGTAGGTAGTTCTGATGCTGGTGTGATATCAATTAATAATACGTTACAACATGGAATAACAATACATAACGGTAGTTTAGCATATTTTTATTTTGGTGGTGGTGGTATTAATACTACTCAAAATATAGCAACCTCAGAGACAAATATTTTAGCAAAGAGATGGACAGGTAACATCTCCTACGACAATAGGATATCTTATAAGAATGGTACAATAGGGTATAGTACTGGGGTAATGAATACCAATGGTTCTACTGGGGTACTGCGATTAGGTCAACAATCAACATACTTAAATGGGTTGATCGGGGAAGTAATAATTTATAATAGAGACTTAGGCACAGCTGAATTAGAAAAGGTTCATGGGTATTTGAGTAATAAATGGGGTAACACTGTTAGTGGAGACTCTTGGTTTGACTTAATGAACAATGGAAACGCTACTATCACTAATGCTGTTTATAATTCTAATGGTTATTTTATATTTGATGGTAATGGGGATTATGCAATTATTGATGATGATAGTAGTTTAATTATGGCTGATAATACACCGTTTACTGTTGAAATGTGGGCTGTGAAGGATACAGATAACACTAACACTTCACCTATGCTGCTTCACTATAGAGGCAGTTCCGGATATCCTTCGTTCACGATAATAGGGTATGGTACTAATGGAAATTATAGTGACTTTGGTTCTACTATGGAAGCCGATAATGATCAAGACGGAGATGGAACAACAGGTACTTCTTTATTTTCTGACAGAAACAACGCAATAGACCCTGATGGCGCGTGGGGATTATTTACAGTTAGTTATACAGGTTCTAGTGGTAATCATGAAGTTAATATATATTTTAATGGTTCTAAAATTTCATCAGCAACTTCTACAAGTTCTCAAGTTTGGAAAAAGCCAACTAACCCATATAACGGTGGTATAACTATAGGTTCTTCTGCTCATAATGTAGGCAACACTACTCACGGATACGAGGGTAAAATAGCATCAATACGTATATATAATAGAAAACTTGCTGACTCAGAAATACTACAAAACTACAACGCTCACAAAACTAGATTCGGATTATAATTGATTTTTTCCCTCTTTATATTAAAATATATTAATGAGAAAAGTTCTTATTGGTACACCTTCCCATGATGGTAGATTAGATGTGTGGTATACTAACTCTCTGCTTAATACTATTAGAGCTACATACGAAGAAGATATAGATACTCATGTGCATGCTATCTATACTAGTTATGATAGTTTAATACAAAGAGCTAGAAATTCTCTAGTTAAGATTGCTTTAGAGCAAGATTATGATTATCTCTTTTTTTTAGATTCAGATGTTGAATGGGAACCTGAGTGGATCTTTAAATTGTTGGATTACCCTGAGGATATTGTAGGCGCTCCGCTTGTTAAAAAGAGTGATGATTCTGAGGGATATACTTGCAAAATACTAAACAAGGATCTACAATATAATAGCAGAAGGGATTTAATAGAAGTAGATGGGGTAGGTACTGGTTTCTTAAAGATGTCTAGAAGAGCGTTAGTTAAATTATGGAACGATGCTGCTGCCTATAAAAATGAAGAAACTATAAACGAGTGGGAAAAAATGATCTTTGATGTTGTTGTTAGAGATAATATTCTTATAAGTGAAGATTATACTATGTGTAATAAGTGGAGAGACTTAGGAGAAAAGATATGGGTAGACCCTACTATTACTATAAATCATCTCGGTCCTAAGAAATTTATAGGTAACTTTGAAAAATATTTAAGAAAGAGTAATTACAGATAATGTCACAATTTATAAAGCCAATAGGTGGTACAGAGCTTATGCATAATGAGCTTATGCGAAGAGTAGATAAAAATCTAATTAAAGATATATCCATCTTCAATTATTTATCTAATGCTGACTTTAATAAGAAAACAGTATACTGGAATCAACTATCATACGACCAAGAAGCAATAAACTTTCTTAATGATACAGGTATGGTTAATCGTATAGATCACTTTGTATTTGTATCATACTGGCAAGCGGAGATATATAGGAAATTCTTTGATTTACCTGATAGTAAGATAAATGTAATCAAAAATGCTTGTATAGGGGTA
>OJDU01000158.1_pt1 | contig 15848 bp, 7 predicted proteins | sample 1592771 | NCBI WGS metagenome assembly OJDU01 (sample SAMN05416864, study PRJEB24817) | seawater metagenome | isolation source: Sea water | place: Canada:Atlantic | collected 2013-11 | reverse complement strand
TGGGCTCGGAGATGTGTATAAGAGACAGGTCTACCACCTTTAAAGTAGTAGCAGGGGTATCTAATGCGTGTACAGTAACCTTAGATGACAAACCTGAACTAACACTAGTAGATACTGATGGCGATGGTGTTGGAGATATAACAGATTTAGATGATGATAATGATGGTATTTTAGATACTGTAGAAGATAACCTTGTTTCTTCTTTAACTGCGGTAGCAGGTGCTTCAGCAATTACTATAGACTCTAATAATTTTACAGTAAACAACATCTCAGGAGGATGGGGTGCAGGAAGCGTTCATTCCAATGATTTAGGGATTGCACCAAATGAAGATTTTACACTTAGTTTAGAAGTTGAACTATTTTCTCAAAGGTACATCATGATTGGTTTAAATGCCTCAGGTAACAATAGTACTAATAGTTATGGTGATATTGATTATGCACTATTTTTCAATGCAAATTCTGTATTAATTTATGAAAACGGTAGCGGTAAAGGAACTCAATCTTCAGTAACTGCAGATTCAGATGTATTTTCCATAGAGCGTGTAGGAACCACAATTACCTATTCAAAGAATGGAACTGTATTTTACACAAGTTTAACAGCAAGCAGTGCTGCAGATTATTACATAGATAGTTCTATGCATGATAATGGTAACGATGGATACACCATCAGCAATATTTGGGTAACAACAGGATCTTCTTTCGACACCGACTTAGATGGCCTACCAAACAGTAGAGATTTAGATTCAGACGGAGATGGATGTCCAGATGCTGTAGAAGGTGATGGAGTATTTACAAAGCTATTAGTAGATTCTTCAATAGACGGAGGAAATACAGGAAGTTCTTATACAGGTGTAAATTATGGAGTAATACAAAACCTTGGAAATGATGTAGATTCTAATGGAGTTCCAACAGTGGCCTCAGGAGGTCAAGGTGTAGGGTCTGCACTAGACTCAGGTTCATCGTGTATTATTGAATGGGATGGAAGTGAAAATAATGATTGGTCAGAACCTGCTAACTGGAGCACAAATGCAACACCAGGAAGCAATGCTATTGTTACCATACCAAGTGGTCTAGATACCTATCCTACAGCCACCGGACCTGTTACCGTAAACTCGGTAATTATGAACAATGGTAGTTCTTTAATAGCAGAAGACACTTTCGATGGGTTCATTAACTTCAATAAAACATTGGTTGAAAAGGAATGGTTTAATATAGCTTCTCCAGTTGTGGGGCAAGATATGGATGAATTTGCTAGAACTCAAGGATTACAAGTAGGATCTAGTACGGGTAATTATGCATTAAGAAAATGGAACAATAATATGCTTTTTCCAAGTTGGGAAGATTTACATTCTGCAACAACCGGCACGGGTCTTCCATTTATTTCTGGAGAGGGTAGAGCAGTAAGTGTAGCAACAAATCGAGATGTTACTTTTACAGGAACCATGCCAACAGATGATGTCTCTATTGCCATTACAGAAGGAGCGGTTAATAATTACAATTTAATCGGTAATCCGTATCCATCGTATATTCCTTCAACTGATATCTTAACAGAGAATGATATCAAATTGCAGCAATTAACACTATGGTTCTGGGATCATACTTCTAACGGTGGAAGTTATGTAACGAAAAATTTAATACATAATGATTTTAAAATTGCACCAGGGCAAGGGTTCTTTATACAAAGAATGCCTGGAAGTGAAGCGGTAACCTTCGATTTTACAGAAGCGATGCAATCTCATAGCTCTGCAAATACGTTCTTAAGTACAAATTCTAACAACCCAGAAATTAAAGTAACCATGTCTGATGGAACAAATACTAAAGACACAGAGATTTACTATATCGATGGAACAACAACCGGATGGGATAATGGATATGACAGTACAATTTTTAATCCAAGTGATGCTTTTGAATTGTTCTCTTATTTAGTTAGTGATGACCAAGGAGACGGCTTAGCGATACAATCGTTACCGCCAAGTAATTATGAAGCAATGATTATACCACTTGGTGTAAATACAACAAGTCTTGGTACGCTAGAAATCTCTGCTACATCACTTAATTTACCAGCGGGAATAAATGTGTATTTAGAAGATAAAGAAGACAATTCATTTACCTTGTTAGATGATACCTCTAGTTTCTCAACAACACTCACTGGTTCTTTAAATGGAATAGGACGTTTTTACTTGCATACAAGAACAGAAAGTAGTTTAAGTGCTCCTAATGATTTTGAAATCAATAACATTAGTATGTACACTACCTCTGAAGAGAACCTACGTATTGTAGGCGTACAAAGCGGTAAGGCTTCCGTAGTACTTTATGATATTCTTGGAAAACAAATACTAAGTACTTCATTTGAAGGTACTGGAGTTAATGATATTTTATTACCAAAACATATTAGTGAAGGCGTCTACATTGTACGTATGAAAACCGTTTCAGGAATTATTAATAAAAAAATAAATTTAAAATAGAAAAACAAGATCTGAGAAAGTAGTGCTACTTTCTCAGATTTAATTTACCCCTTAATATCAACACCATGAAAAAAAATATTTTACCAATTGTATTCTTATTTTTATTTGCTTTCAGTGCATCATCTCAGGTGGTTATTGGAACTGATACTCCTGCACCTTCCTCTATTTTTCACTTAGAAAGTACAGATAAAGGGTTTTTACCCCCAAGAATGACAGAAGCTCAAATGAATGCAATTCAAAATTCAGTAGAGGGATTAATCATCTATTGTCTAGATTGTCCTTCTAAAGGGTTTAAATATTTTGATGGTGTAAACTGGACCAGCCTCACTGCAGACCCAGCACCTACAGTAACTGTAGACACAGAACAAGATGGTTTTACAGGGACTTTTGTTGAAGGTATAGAATTAAATGATCAAACCCTTTCGGTTACTGTGACCAACGCAAGTTTCTCCTCTGCAGCGCTTAGTTTTGATACCTCTAACATTAGCTTTACAGGTGGAGTTACAGGGATTACGGTTAGTGCGGTAAGCCCAACTACTGCAACCCTAGCACAAGCGGGAGATCTTCAAAAAGTTACCTATACACTTGAAGGAACTCCTGTAGGTTTTGGTACACTTACTGCAGAGTTAAACATAGCCGGAATTTTAACCGGTAGCACTACCGTAACGGTTGTTTCTGCTAGTGATTTTGTTTTGGCTCAGATAGGTAATGAAGCAGATGACCCAGACAGCACGCCTTCTGCAGTGACTACAGAACAGTTAGCTCTTATTACACCTGCATTAACCAATGTAGTAGATGACAACGAAGCAGCTTACCAAGCCTATATAGACAACAATCCAACTTTATTTGATAGTCCAGCTACGCCAGCACAGGTTCAGACTATGGTAGATCTCGTAAATGCCTCTCAAACGGTGTTGGTTCAAATAGGTTTAGAAGCAGACGATCCAGATACGGTTAATGCTGTGGTAACCACAGATCAGTTAGGATTAATTTTACCAAGCGTTACCAATATAGAGGCAAACAACCAAACAGCCTACCAAGACTATATAGACAATAACCCAAGTTTATTTACAAGCCCAGCTACACAGCCTGAGGTACAAGCTATGGTAGATGCAGTAAATGCCTCTCAAGATATATTGGCACAGATAGGGCTAGAAGCAGACAGCCCAGACAATGTTCCTTCTGCAGTTACCACAGATGAACTAGGCCAGATTATCCCAACAGTAACAGGTATAGTGTCTAACAACCAAACAGCCTACCAAAATTATATAGACAGCAATCCATCTTTATTTGATAGCCCAGCTACACAAGTACAGGTTCAGAATATGATTAATCAAGTAAACGCTAACCAATCATTACTAGCCAATATTGGAACGGATGCCTCTAATGGGAACAACGCACTCACAAGTGCAGTAACCGCAGCAGATCTAAATGCCTTACCTACTATAAGTGGAGCAGTACAGGCAAATGAGGCAAGGTACTTACAGTTTATCCGCGAGAATAGACCAGGCTTTAGTAGCCCAGCTACTACAGCAGAGGTGCAAGCCATGGTAGACTTGGCCAACGCTGTTGCTCCTGGAGCACCAACTAATGTTACTGCAACTTTAGGTGCTATTGAAGGTACTGCGTTTGATGTAAATGACTTATCTCCTGCATTGTGGCTAGATGCTGCAGACGCTTCAACGATAACAGAAACTGGAGGAAAAGTAAGCCAATGGGATGATAAATCTGGAAATAACAATCATTTATCACAATCTAACTCAGGTTATCAACCACAATACAATCCAACTCAATTGAATGGTCAGGGTGGTGTAGATTTCCATCAAAATAAGAAATTATTTTCTTCAGATACACCTACCATAAAATATGTAATTACAGTTATAGAAGCACAAAGTGCTACTTGGACAGGTTATCATGCAATCCTAGATGCAAGAACTAGTAGTAAAAGAATTGGTGGTTTGATGAAACAAAATAGCGCTGAATGGTACACAGATGCGAGACCAGCAAAAATATGGGAAGATGGAAATGAATTAACTAATTATAATTTAACTTCTATAGATTCTCCTCATGTTAATGCGTTTGTTGTTGCAGATGGTAGAGGAACAGGTAACTACACTGGTTTAACTGTTGGAAGTTTTGATAGCACAAATAGTGGTGGTTCTGCAACGCAATATGAAATTATAGCTTTATCATCAGAACCAAGTCAAGAAGATCGCCAAAAACTGGAAGGCTACCTAGCCCACAAATGGGGCTTAACAGCCAATTTACCTCAAACTCACCCTTACAAAGAAACGGCACCAGGTAAAACAGGTCAGGCAGATGTAACATTTACCGCACCAGCTAGTGATGGAGGTTCTCCAATAATTAGCTATGAGGTCACTTCATCGCCAGGAGGCATTACAGGAACCCTAAGCGGTGCTTCAGGTGGAACGGTAAATATAAAAGGCTTGGCCATTGGAACAGCATACACTTTTACGGTTACAGCTTCTAATGCGGTGTATACCAGTGAGTCGAGTGTGGCTTCCTCACCTGCCATTACCCCAATTACAATAACAGATGCGCCTACAATTGGTACAGCAACTACCCTAAGTGATAGTGAAATATCAGTAGCATTTACACCACCATCTAATGGTGGAGGCTCTCCAATAACCTCATATACGGTAACCTCATCACCAGGAGGCTATACAGCAACTGGTCCTGCATCACCACTAGTTGTTTCAGGATTAAATGGAGGTACAGGCTATACCTTTACAGTTACAGCAACCAATGCTGCAGGGACTAGTGATGCAAGTGGGTCTTCAAATCAAGCAACAACTGATACTAGAATTTCAGATGCACCTATCATAGGGACTGCTACTGCTGGTTATGAACAAGCTACAATAACATTCTCTGCCCCAGCTCATGATGGAGGTGCTGCAATTACAACGTATGTGGCTACATCATCACCAGGAGGCATTAGAGGTACGGTTAGTGGGCCAGGAAGCGGTGAAATAACCGTTACAGGATTAACCAATGGTGTAGACTATACCTTTACGGTAACGGCTGTAAATGAAAACGGAACTAGTGCACCAAGTAGTGCCTCAAATTCGGTAACACCAAATGTTGCCGTTGGAGATCTTCTTCAAGGAGGAGTTGTCTATTATGTAGCGCCAACGCCAACAGATTTAGATGGTGATGGAAAAGTTGATATTGGCTTAATTTGTGCTGTAGAAGATCAAAGTGCTGCAATAGATTGGATTCTTGGTGGTCTTACACAATCTACTGCAAACGGGAATACATTAGAGGCCATTGGAACCGGGCAAACAAACACTACTGCCATGATGAATCAAGCGGGGTACACAGGTGGTGCTGCCCAAGTAGCAGAGGATTACTCAGTTACAGACAATGGCGTTACTTACAACGATTGGTTCTTACCGTCTTTAGAAGAATTGAACCAAATGTACAGTCAAAAAAATTCAATTGAGGCTGCAGCAGGGGTTACACCATTTGGTACTGACTACTGGAGTTCTTCAGAACATAATAGTAATAAAGCGAAGTCTGTTAATATGTCTAGTGGAAATGACAGTAACACCAATAAGAGTTCTCAGTATAGTGTTCGAGCCATTCGAACGTTCTCAGGAGGTACAGGTTTATCTGATCCAGATACCGGATTCGATTAATACACTCTTTATTCTAAAAATAAAAAAATGGTTTTATCTCATAGAGATAAAACCATTTTTTTTAGGGTACAGTTGTTCTAGACCAAAATGGGGAGTTTAAAATTTCATCATTTAATAGGATTGACATGCATCATTATTTTAATCAATTTTGATAAACGTTAAACAAAAATTCTATGTTAGAAAAACTAGTTGAAATACAAACCGTACAAGAAAGTTCTTTAATGGTATTTTGTGGAATATTTATATGTGTATCTATTATACAGGTTATAATTTTATATGTTAATAAGAAAATTCGTAGAGACCTTAAAAGGAGAAAGGCCCTCAAGGGTATTAATACTTCAATTGCCAAGATTTTACATAAAATAACTTTTATAAAATTATAAGTACTTAAAAAGTAACATACATACCCGGTATGTTGTAGTATTTTTCTATTTCAGGGGTATGTTGGTAGTTTCATTTTCAAAGCCATAAGAATAAACTCAAATTTTTTTAAGAAGATGCAACTGAACGAAATGCATAAGTTTTTGTGTTTCTTATTATTTTTTATTCCAATACATGTTAAATGGGGAGTTTAAAATTTCATTATTTAAAGGGATTGACAAGTTTTAAGTTTTTAGCCAAATTTGTGTAAAGAAAAAAAATAGGTTATGACAAAAAAAATTTTTGAAATTGATGCTATACTCCCAGAAAACTTTCTTCTATTTTTCGGAATATTTATTGGGGTATCATTTTTACAGGCAATTATTTGGTATTCAACTTCGAGGTATATTAAACGAAGTGTAAGAAGAAACACTAAGAAAATTGAGATGAATCCAATAACCAAGTTGATATATAAATTATTTTATGTAGAATATTACTAAGATCTTTAGGTTCTAAATGCTTATGTTTTGGTTTTAGATTAAAATCATAAGCCTTACCACTTTCTTCTAACCTTTTAATGTACTCTTGGAGTGTGCTTAGGATACCATAACATTATTTTTTCCAAGTACCTCCCTAAGTATAAGCAGGATTGTTATCCTTTATACAGGTAAGCAATGCTTACAGACAAACACCCACGCTTTAGGATTTTTGTATTGCACTCTATACAGTACAAGGTAATCCTTATCACATTGATTACAGTATTTAATTCGATTTTTCATGGGATTGAGAGTTGTAGGTATTGGTTAGTATTATTCTCATAAAGTTAGTGTTTTTTTTGTGTTGAGTGAATTCTTTTAGGTTCTTGCCATGGTTTAGCGTACTTAATTTGCCTTCCTAATCCTTTGGGTTTTTTTTGTGCAGCAATAATTCTGTCACTTAAAATTTTAATTAATGAATCTTTAACTTGTAAATAATTAATATGATTTGCAAGGTTATTAAGTTCTTCTTTATCCGTTTCATGATCATACAATTCATAACTATATGCACCTTGATGTTTCCATCTAGAGAGTCGATATCGATTTGTTTTAATAGAATACCCTTGAGCCATTCCATTTTTGGTGTTTACTTGTAATTCTGTTAAGGCACTTTGTCGAACACTATGATTTAAGTTTTTTAACATTGGAGTAAGGCTTTTTCCTTGTACAAAATTTGGTGTATTGATGTCAACTAAATCCATTAGTGTTGGGAAGAGGTCTACCAATTCTACAGGTGATTTTTCTATTTTTTTATTTTTTGGAATTCCAGGACCAGCAATGATCAAAGGAACTCGAGTGGCATCGTTAAACAATGTTTGTTTTTGCCAATGACCATGCTCTCCTAGATGATAGCCATGATCTGAAGTAAAGATAATAATGGTATTTTTATCTAGGCCTGTTGCTTTTAATTTATCTAAGACACGCCCAATTTGAGCATCCATAAAACTAGTGGTTGCATAATAGGCTCTTTTTATGGTCTTAGATAATTCTTTATCTAAATAGACTTGTTCTTTTTTTGAGCGCACAGCTATAGCTGCTGGCTTTGGAATGGTTTCTAAATATGCGTCTGAACTTTCAGGAACTTGAAAATCTGACAGGTCATATAAATCAAAGTACTTTTTTGGCGCCACAAAAGGAACATGGGGTCTGTAAAGCCCAAAGGCTAAAAAGAAATTTTCTCCACTTTCAGCAAATTCGTCCAGAAAATTCATAGTCTCCATGGCACCGATACCATCAGTTTGTTCTTCATCATTTCCATCAGCTTCTAACCAACTTAAAGTTCCTCCGTCTAATTTGGGTTTCAAGGTTTTTATTTTATATTCCTCTTTTTTATCACGCCCATAGGGGTTAACTGTTCTATCCCATGTAAAAGAATCATCATGTCCAGCGGTGCCAATGTCTCTAGGATTATGGTAGTGATAAATTTTACCAACTCTTACCGAATGATAATTTTCTGTTCTAAATTTTTGTCCAAGGGTAACTACATCTGGAATGGTCTGTCTAACATACAATCTTAACTTCTTTGATTTTGTTTGATCTGGATATAAACCCGTCATTAGAGAAACTCTTGAGGGGCCACACAATGGATATTGCACATGAGCATTTCCAAAAAGAACCCCTTTTTTAGCCAATTTATCTAGGTTTGGAGTTTTTACTAAAGCATCACCATATGCGCCAATGGCACAGTTAAGGTCATCTGCAATGATAAATAATACATTTAGCTTTGATGGCGGTTCAAAGGTAGTTGAGCTTGTTAAGGTGATTATAAATAATGGTATAAGAACAAGTTTTAATTTTTTCATTTATAATCAATTTTAGAAGAATCAATACCTAGTTTATAGTATTAATATTTTTTAAATTATTATTGTATGTAATTGTATACTTTTCTTCGCGATTCCTTTTAGCATTTTTATTTAATTGCTTTACAATCTTATTAAATAATTTTTTTTCTTTTCCTGTGAACATAATTTTATTTTTTTTTAGATTCTAAGCCTCCAAAATCTGTATCGGATATACTTTTCAATTCAGTTAATGACATGGTATTACCATACCCTTTCTTTAAGCGATATAGTTCAATTTTTAAGTTTTCAATGCGTTCAGCATGCGCCTCAGAATGTATTAAATTATTCATCTCTGATGGATCATTTTGAAGATCATAAAATTCCCAAACATCAATATCATAATAAAAATGTATCAATTTATAGCGTTGGTTTCTTATTCCATAATGTGGTTGAACACGATGATAGTATGGATATTCATAGTAATGGTAATACATAGATTGTCTCCAATCTTGTGGAGTTTCTCCTGTTAAATTGGAAAAAAAACTGTTTCCTTGAATTGCTTCAGGAACAGAAACACCTGCCATTTCTAATAAGGTTGGTGCAAAATCAATATTTGTAATTATATCATTCACAATAGTTCCTGGTTTTATTTTTTCAGGATAACGAATAACAAAAGGCATACGTAACGCTTCTTCATACATAAAACGTTTATCAAAAAATCCATGCTCACCTAGAAAAAATCCTTGATCAGAGGCATAAATTACAATTGTATTTTCCTCAAGGTTATTCTCCTTTAAATAAGCTAATACTCGACCAATATTATCATCTACAGATTTTATAGTAGCCAAATAATCTTTAATGTATTTCTGGTATTTCCATTTACGAATATCTTCATCAGACAACTCCTCTGAAGGAGCTACTATTTCACCTGGTTTAAATCCAAATCGTAGCCATTTACCACGTTCTTTCTTGGAAAGTGTAACTGGGGGTGCCATTTTCATATCTTTTCTACTAAAATAATCCATCGTCATTTCAGTGTTCCCTGCAGTCAATTCTCTGCCGCTGTAATTATCATTGAAAGTAGCGGGATAAGGCATTTCTATATTACTCCATAGGTCTTCATATTTGGTATCTGGAGCCCATTCACGATGTGGTGCTTTATATTGTAATAACAAACAAAAAGGTTCATTTTTATCTCTTACATTGAGCCAATCTATAGCAAAGTCAGTGGTTAAGTTTGTTGCATATCCTTTTTCTTTTCTAGGTTGACCGTTGTCATTGTATACAGGATTCCAATATAAGCCTTGTTGCCCTTGAGCTACGTGATATTTATAATAATCAAAACCAACTGGTTTGGAGGCTAAATGCCATTTACCAACCAAAGCTGTTTGATACCCTGCCTTTTTTAATGCTTGTGGGTAGGTCCATTGTTTGCTGTCAAAAACTCCTCCTTTATAATTTTTATAATAACCATTTACATGACTATATTTCCCTGTAAGAATTGATGCTCTACTAGGGCCACAAATAGCATTTGTACATAAGGTATTGGTTAATATAGCTCCCTCATTTGCAATGCGATCTATATTGGGGGTTGGGGCTAATGCTTTAAAAATTCCACCATAAGCAGATATCGCATTGGTTGCATGATCATCTGAAAAGATAAATACAATATTGGGTGGTTTTTTAGTATCAATCACTTTTTGACCATAATTCTTTAGGGTTGCCAAAAGAAATACTAAAAGAAATAGTTTGTTTAAGGAGTGCACATATTTGATTTTAGAGCTATTAAAAAGCTGATAAAACTAAACATATTATATGTCTGGTTTTATCAGCGTTAAGAGCTAAATACTTAGCTATTGTTTGATAATTTTTTTAGAATAGATAGTACCATTGTCAATTTTGATTAAATGAACTCCAGGAGATAGTTCTGAAACATCAATCTGATTGGTATTAAAGACCTCTTTTTCTAAAGCTCCTAAAATTGAATATACTTTTATAGATTTAATATTTTCAACCCCTTTAATTGAGATCATATCTGATGTAGGGTTTGGATAAATTGATAATGACATCAATTCTTGTTCTGAAACACTAAGACTGCTAGCAAAATTAAGACTAACCTCATCGATAAACCATAATTCACTAAGATTTGATGGTTCTGCAGTTGTTCCTCCATATTTTGAAAACTTTATTCTAACTTTTCTCTCAATATCATTTGTGAAAGTACCCGTTTGTTGCATCCATTCGTTAGCAGTAGTTGGCTGTGTTGTAACTACGGTTTGAACAGTTTCCCAAGTATTATCATTATCATCATTAGTCATAATTTTAAAGGTAGGTTCATAATCTCCAGTATTACCCCAAGAGACTAATGCTGCCCATCGTGTCCAAAAAGACCAGTTGTAAGTTCCAGCTGGAAGTGTTATCGTTTGATTAATAAACTGTCCGTCTGCATTCCCTTTTTTAAATAACTTAAACATTCTGTCTTCAGAATAACAATCTCCATTTGCAGTAGAAGTAGGAGCATAGGAGCCACCAACTCCAGCTCCCCAACCCCCTAAAACGGGGAAATTTCCACTACCATCTACACCCGTATCAGGGTCTACCGCTGTGGTATTAACACCACCATTCACTAAAAATTCTAGACCTGCCTCTACAGCAACAAAATTAACTGTAACGGTACTTGTTGTTGTTCCATCTTCAGCAGTAATAAGAATAGATGTTGTTCCGGGAAGGCTTGTTGCATCTGTAATAACATTAGTGGCATCTACATCTGTTGTTGTTGCTACTACTGTAGGAACAGTAGTTGTTCCTTCTGGTAAAAAGACATCATAGTTAGTTTCTAACGGAGAAAATCCAGAAATTGTAGTGCCATCAATCGTTAAATCTGATAATGAAGTATCATCAGTTATATTCCCTAATCCACTTGCAAAATTTAGGCTTACATCATCAATAAACCATAATTGATTAAGATTTGATGGACTAGCACTTGTTCCTCCAAATTTAGAAAATTTTATTCTTACTTGTCTTTCTATTTCGTTAGTATAGGTTCCAGTTTGTTCTACCCAAGTATCAACAGTAGTTGGTTGAGTTGTAATAACTGTTTGAACTGCTTCCCATGTACTATCGTTGTTGTCATCAGTCAAAATTGTAAACTTAGGCGTACTGTCTCCGGTGTTATCCCAAGATACTAGTTGGCCCCATTTGGTCCAAAAAGACCAATTGTAATTTCCAGCAGGAAGCGTTACTGTTTGGGTAACATATTGACCATTAGCATTCCCAACCTTAAATAATTTAAACATTCTATCGTTAGAATGACAATCTCCATTAACAGTAGAAGGAGCTGCATAAGCTCCTCCAAATCCAGTTCCCCAGCCTCCTAAAACAGGAAAATTACCAGAACCATCTACACCAGTATCTGGTGTGGTAGTATTTGCTCCTGTTGCAGTATTAATACCAGGGTTAACAAGAAATTCATCGCCAACCTCCTGAGAGCTAATTGTTAAACTAAACAAAAAAGTGAAGGCCATAAAACAGCCATACACTATTGTTTTCATTGAATTTTGAGTAATTTTTTTTGTCATAATTTATTTATTTAGTTGTTTCTTTTATAGTTTTGCCACAATAGCATTTTTTCTTCACCTAGATTTCCTTTTAATTTTCCGTATAGTTTATTGTATACGTTTTTCAATTTAGCTTTTTTTGTTTCCGGGTTGTCTTGATATTGCTCTTTGATTATCAAAACTTTTTGGAAACGCTCTAATTGAATTTGATAAACTTTAGTTTGTTCTTCTTTATTTAAAGAAAGCGCCTTAGTCATTGTATTTGTTAAAGTTGTTGCTCTTTTTATTGGATCCTCTTGAGCATATGTTCCAAGAGAAAAAATTATTAATAACGTAAATAAAATAAGTCTTTTCATTATTGATATATTATGTTAGTATTAACTAAGTAAAACACATGCAAAAACTTACTTATCAAATTTATAATTTCATTAGAACCTCTAACTATTACTTTTGAGGATTAATCTGTAAAATTTGAGGATAAGTAGTTTACATATTAATACTTCATAAAAATATATAGACAATAATGGCTAAGGGTTCACAATTTGTTCAGATAGTTAAATTAATTAACCAATCGATATGGTTTTAATCTTTATTAGTCTTAATGATAGGAATTAAACTTTTCTAAAGGTTTATTTTTCCAACTAATACCTGGTTGCCATTTAGGGGCTTTTACTTTACTTAGATAGTTGTCTAAGAGTACCTCTAGTTGTGAAACTTTTTCAGGAAGTGATGCTGCTAAATTATTTTTTTCTTTAATATCTTTTTTGATATCAAAAAGCATCAATTCATTGTTATTGTAAAATTTGATCAGTTTAAAATTATCTACAATAATTGCAGAATGTGCTCTCTTAATTGCGATACCATTTTCATAAGGAACATGAAAAATCAATCCTTCAGAAATACGGTTAACATTCCCTTTGCCATCTTTGGTAAGTATATTTTTTAAACTTCCTCCATCTAAATCATCTTTTAACGGCAATGTATAACCAGCTATATCTGTAATGGTGGGTAATAAATCTGAAAATGTGATTGGAGTTTTAGCTTCTATTCCTGCCTTAATTTTAGGCCCAGCAATAATAAAAGGAACTCTTATGCCGCCCTCCATTGCATCCCATTTTCCCCTACTAAGTGGAAAATTAGATCCTTCTTTATAAAATCGTTTAGGTGGCATTACTGGGACAGCACCATTATCTGAGGTATAAATAATATAGGTATTTTCTTCTAAACCTAATGCTTTAACACGGTCTAATACCATTCCAACACCAGTATCTAGGTCTTCAGTCATTGCTGCAAACCCCTCGTGTTTTTGATATTTCCCTTTAGGTTTGTTTTTGTATTTTTCTAATGTTTTCTTTCTAAGCATAATATCAGAATGAACTGCATAATGCGATATCTGTAAGAAAAAAGGTTGTTTAAGTTTGGCTTTTCTTTCAACAAAATCTATGGCCTTTTTAGTAGTGCTAAATATTTTTTTTGGATCTTCAGAAATATTATTTTTCCATTGTTTTTTATTGGATCTAAAATCGAAACCTCCATCTTTATTTCCAGTAATTCCATCACTTTCATCATATCCAAGAACAGCAGGGTCTACATCGATACCCCATTTACCGAAATGAGCCGTTTTATAATTAGCGTTTATTTTTTTTAAGAGCTTTGGAATTGTATATGAGGTTTCGTGCTGTATATGATTGGTGTTCATGCCAACTCTAATCATTTTGAGTCTAGCTGGTGTTTGCCCAAATTGAATACTGTATCTAGATGGAGAACATACTGGAGCACTGGCATAGGCAGAAGAAAAACGCATACCTCTGTTGGCTAATGCTTCAACATTAGGTGTATGATGATAGTCGCTTTTTGACCAGGTTTCATTATCCATCATCTGAACTGAAGTTCCGTTCCAGCCTTGATCATCAGTTAAGATTAAAATAAAATTTGGAGCTTTATCTTTTGTGGATATTTTGGCGGGTTTACAACTAAAATATAACAATCCAACCAAACCTATAATAGCAAATACTTTGTGATTATTTTTCATTTTATAAACGTTCATTGTAATTCAAATAATTTTTAACACTTATTTTTTATTAAAAACCAAGATAGCTCTATTGCTATTTGCAACCGATTTAAAATTGAGATTAGCAAATAATGAACCCCTATACATACTAGTCTTAATAATACACCACTAAATAAATAAATAAACAACGCCTATGAGTTTAAATTTTATCCAATACAGTTTACTATTTGATATTACACATAATTGTTAAATATTCAGTTGGTGAGGAATTATTTAATACTCTTCACTATACTCTTTAGGTGATTTACCATAGTGCTTTTTAAATAGGGTACTGAAATATTTTGGATTGTTAAAGCCAGATGCATAAGCAACATCACTAATCCTGATTGAGTTGTTAGCTTTGAGCAACTCTGAGGCATGATTTAATTTGATCTTTATCACCAAATCTACAGGAGACATATTGGTGAGTCCTTTTAATTTTCGAAACAGATTTGATCGACTAAGACCGGTTTTATCGGATATCAAATTAATAGAAAACTCACTATTGGTAATGTTGCTTTTGATAATGTCTACAACCTCAGACAAGAAATTTTCATCTGCTGACTTTGATTTAATTTTACCCTTAGATTTTGGGTTCAAAATTTCATTGATTGCTTGCCTAGAATTGATTAGGTTATTGGCCATTGTAATCAATATTTTCATATTAAATGGTTTTTCTAAATAAGCATCGGCACCAATTTCAAGACCTTCAATTTTATCATCAAGACCACTTAAAGCTGAAATCATTATTATAGGAATATGGCTGGTTTGAAAATTTGTTTTTATAATGTTACATAACTCTTTACCACCCATATCTGGCATCATAACATCCGTGATAATTAAATCTGGATTTTTTGCCAAGGCTATTAAAAGCGCTTCTTTACCATTTGGAGCATCTAAAACTATATATTTTTTTTCTAATTCAGCTTTAATAATCAATCTTAAATCTTTGTTATCCTCAACTAGTAATATGCGTTTATTATCAGTAATACTATCCTCTAGCGAGATGGGTTCAAATAAATTAGAATTTTCAATTAGGATTTCATTTTCATTATAATGTTCGCTTCCCATTTTTAAGACTACTGTGAATGTTGAGCCTAAATTTTCCTTACTTATAAATTTAATATTTCCGCCGTGTAATTCAACAATTTTTTTCGAAATCATTAACCCTATACCTGAACCACTAATTCCTTTATTGTTAATATTTGTTCCTCTTGTAAATCTTGAAAAAATTAATTTTTGTTCTTTCTCAGGGATTCCAAATCCGTTATCTATAAAGTCTATTGTTATCTCTTTTTTACTTTTTGTTGCCTTAATTTCAATTTTACCACCATCCTCACTATATTTAATAGCATTAGAAATTAAATTATAAAAAATTCTAGACATTTTATTCTGTCTCTTATACACATCTCCGAGCCCACGAGACCTCTCTACATCTCG
>OJDU01000155.1_pt1 | contig 16003 bp, 16 predicted proteins | sample 1592771 | NCBI WGS metagenome assembly OJDU01 (sample SAMN05416864, study PRJEB24817) | seawater metagenome | isolation source: Sea water | place: Canada:Atlantic | collected 2013-11 | reverse complement strand
CGAGATGTAGAGAGGTCTCGTGGGCTCGGAGATGTGTATAAGAGACAGAGATTGTGCCGCTCACCGAAGAACTGATTCTCGAGGTCCAAGTGTCGCCGCTCGACATAGACCGCGTCTACGAAGGGCAAGAAGCGATGATTCGTTTTTCGAGCTTCGGTAATCGAACGCCTACCATTTTTGGCTCGCTGCTCAGCCTCTCTGCCGATGCCATTCAAGACCCTAACACCGGCATGACCTATTACCTTGCGCGCATCGAAGTATCGCCCGAAGGCATGGCCGATCTTGGTGATCTTGAGTTGTTACCCGGCATGCCTGCCGAAGTGTTTATTGCGACAGGCTCACGTACGCTGATGCAGTATTTGTTTAAGCCCTTCTCAAACGCCATGGCGCGAAGCTTTATCGAAGACTAATTTAGGCTAACTAAAAAACTAAGAAGAGGCGAACGATTTGGCCCCGACGGCACGTTCGCAGCATAGTCATAAAAAAGATTACCGGATAATATTGTGAGCAGAATCAACCGACAGACCACCGCGAATCGCACAGCTCATCGTCTAATGAGTAGCGCGGTGATTAGAAAGGCAGCTCTTAGCGCGAGCTTGCTTGTTGGATTGTTCGGCACAGCCGCGCAGTCGGCAGCGGCCGAGCTGCCTTCATTAGGCTCGAGTAACGCACCGGTTGTAGGCGAGACACTCCAAGACTTTTTTAGCGCCGCACTCGATTTTAGCCCTCGCCTGCGTATCGCCGAGCAGAATCTAAACATCGGCGCGGCACGGCGCAGTGCGGCTACCGGTCAGCTGCTTCCGCAGGTACGTGCGAACGCGAGTCTGTCGGACAACACGCGCGTTCAATCCGGACAAGAGACGACATTCGACGGTAACCGCTACTCTTTACAGCTCACGCAGGTGCTGTTTAATTGGCAGGCGTTTGCCGCACGCGCGCAGGCGGTGTTGCGCGAAGACCAAGCCGAGCAGCTTTACTACAGCGAACTGGCGATTCTTTTAACCGATGTTGCAGAGAAGTTTTTTGACACGCTTCAGGCACGTGACGCCCTCGATTCGATTGCATCCGAATACGAAGCGGTTAGCAACCAGCTCCAGCAAATCGAGTCACTTTACGCACGTCAACTCGCGCAGATCACCGACCTCTATCAGGCACAGGCGAGTCTCGCCTCGGTCGAGGCGCAGCAAATTCAGCTCGAGAGTCGTCTCGACATTCAGCTCGAGGCGCTGCGTTCGGTAAGCGGCATCGAGCCGGGCGAGCTGTTTCGTTTAGCCGAAGGGGCGAAGGTGCCGCCACTTGAAAATAACCTGCATTATTGGGTTGATCAGGCGGAGAAGAACAACCATTCGATTAAAGCGCAGCGACTCGCATTCGAAGCCTCTAAGAAAATGATTTCGCAGCGACGCGGTGCGTATATGCCACAAGTGTCGCTTGTACTGCAGCGCCAAGACTCGGACGTAGGCTTTGATAATATGCCGCTCCAGAGATCGGATAACACTTACATCGGCGTTGATGTATCGGTGCCTATTTATGCAGGCGGAAGTAATCGCGCGGCAGTGCGGGAGGCTAACAGCCAGTCGCTTATTGCCGAGAACGAGCTTCGTGGCGTGCAGCTCGAGATTGGCGAAACAGTGCGCAGTGCTTATTTGCAGGTACAGGCGAGCGAGAAAATCATCGGTGCTGCGCAGAAGCTAGTCGAATCGACCGAGCTTTCTGCCACGGCGATGCAGCGCGGCTTCGAGCTAGGCGCCGTGACCAGTGTCGACGTGCTCAATGCGATTCGCGATCAGTTTGGCGCGCAGCGCGACTTGCAACAGGTGCGCTACGAACATGTTAAATTTTTGCTTCTGCTCAAGCGCGAAGCAGGACTACTCACTGCCGACGACCTTATCGAGGTAAGTACTTGGCTCGAACCGTCTACCGGCCGTTAGCCAACCTCTATGCCCACTCCTGTCGACAAACTTCAGCGCGTAACGAGCATTTATTCGGACACCGAAGACCGTTTCCGCGTAACGGGTGAGGTCAATGCTGACTCTACGCGCTGCCTGTGGCTAACGCAGAGACTGTTGATGCGCTTGGTGCCACCTATGTTGGAGTGGCTTAACGAGATTGCACGCGCCGAAGGCAAAGGCGACAGGGGTCAGGCAGAGTTAATGCAAGACTTTGCCCAGCAGGCAGCGAAGGCACGCCTCGAACCTCAGGCAGCCGTGCCAGTGCCGAGCATGCCAGACCCCAACGCACCGATAGAGACGACGCCCGGCGCTGGCGCGTCTGCGCGGCTTGATGATATTTGGCTTGTGAAAGAGGTCGACATCAGCAAGTCGACCAATGGCGTGCTAACGCTGATCTTTAAACGTGAAGGCGCTAACGGCGCGCAACTCTCGATGGCACCTATTGAACTGCGGCAATGGCTAATTATTCTCCACAGCCAATGGCTGCAGGCTGGCTGGCCTGCGGCAATTTGGCCTGAGTGGGTCGACACCTCGCCTAAAGCAAGCGAGCAGCCCATAAAAGGCCTGCACTAAATCCCGCTCTCAACGCTCAGAAAAGCCGCTAATTAGAAATAAAGCTCGGTAATGTCGAGCACGACCTCACGCAGCGTCTTACCGCGCTGCTCCTCGCTGTACGCATAGAATCCTTCGCAGTGTCCGACCTCTGGCGGCATAGTGAACGTGCGGCCTTTATCGAGCGCTAACACCAAGTCTTCGTAATTATTCTCGGTATTCTGACTGTTATAACAGGTCATCACGCGCGCTTTCTCAGTGATCACCGCGGTCGTGTCGATCATCCTATTGATCGGATTCTGATTGCCAATCTCATAGGACAACGCAGTAACGCTAAGCTCTGGCGAAAATTGCAATGCCTCCCACACGAGTTGTGCTGCGGCGCGATGATCGGGATGCGCTTCTAACGGGCCCGGGAAAAACACCGACTTTGGAGAAATTTTCGCAATTTCTGCAGCAGTTTTAGCGACGAGTGTGGGCGTGGCTTCAAGTCCACGATCTGGTTCATCCCAGCACTGCAGGCTCGCTAAACCGAGTTCGCGTGCCGCATGCTCAACCTCGTTGCGACGAATCGCAATCAACCCGTCTCGCTCGCCGCCAAGCGCCCCGTCGGTTAACACAATAACGTGTGTGTCTATCCCTGCTTCGCGAGCGCGGAGGAGGGCGCCTCCCATGCCATAGGTCTCGTCGTCGGCGTGCGGCGCAAAGACAAGCCAAGGGCCCTCTGGCAAGTCGCTGATCGAATAGGGTAAGAGTACGTTTTCTGGGTTTAGCATGGTCTGGGATCTCGGTAGTGCCGGCGCCGTTTTTTCATCACGTCTTTTTATGCGAGTCTTAGTGTACAATTATGGCGTCGCGGTGGCTAAGAATTCGCGGCCTTTTTGCCTGTACTAGAATACGCTGGAACGCCGATGTCGCTCGCCTTACTTCGTGATTGGATTGTTACGCCACTGTCAGACCGCCGCTTGGTGAGCAACTTTGCGCGGCAGGAATTCTATGCACAGTTCACTGCGTCGATGGGCGGCTTCCTCTGGCTGATACTGACGCCCATTGCCAATATCTCGATTTACGCGTTCGTCTTCAGCTATATTTTTAAGGTGCGTGCCGCCGAAGGCTTTGGCGAGACCGCATTCGTTCTCTTTATGATGATTGGCTACCTGCCCTGGTTTGCTTTCGCTGATGCCATCGGGCGATCGACGTCGCTCCTGCTTGAGAAGGCGCCGCTCATTACCAAGGTCAAGTTTCCCGTGCAGGTGATTCCTGTTGTCGGCACGCTCGTCCCGTATATTACTCACGCGATCGGTTTTTCGCTGCTGCTGCTGTATTTAGCGACCCAAGGCTATGTCAATTCACTGTGGGTTTTGCTTCCGTTTATTTTCTTTTTGCAGATGCTCTTTACTGCTGGGCTTGTCGCGATTCTGTCATCGCTAAGCGTTTTCCTGCGCGACCTTCAGCAGCTTGTTGCACTCGGAATTAACGTCTGGTTTTTCTTAACCCCTATCATCTATCCACTGTCGATGATTCAGAGTGACTCCGTTAAGGCGTACTTCCTACTCAACCCGATGCATAGTTTCGTCAATCTGTATCGCGAGATTGTTCTACGCGGCGAACTGCCTCTCATCAATCTGCAGATAGTTATTGTCGTCTCGCTTGTCAGCTACTTATTTGGCGGCTGGCTATTCATGCGTATCAAACATGCCTTTGGCGACGTTCTGTAGATTTCGAGGACAATAAATTGATCCATACGCCACCTCGAATTATCGTCGAGAACATCAACAAAGATTTCAAGATCTACACCCGTCCGCAGGATCGGCTCGCCGAGATTCTTCTGCGTCGGCCTCGGCATAAGCTCTATCATGTGTTGCGCGATATCTCTTTTGCGGTGCCCGACGGTAAAAGCATCGGCATTATCGGCGACAACGGCGCAGGTAAATCGACGTTGCTCAAGCTGCTCGTCGGCACGCTGCAACCGACAAGTGGCAGCATTCAAACCCACGGGCAGGTCGCGGCCTTGCTCGAGCTGGGAGCGGGCTTTCACCCCGAATTTACAGGTCGCCGCAATATCTATCTTAACGCCTCACTGCTTGGCGTTCCCGACGATGACATCGCCGAGTTAGAGCGGGGCATTATCGAATTTTCCGAACTCGGCGACTTTATCGATAGGCCGGTTAAAACCTACTCCTCGGGAATGTATGTTCGGCTCGCGTTCTCGATTGCGACCATGGTGCGTCCAGACATACTGGTTATCGACGAAGCACTTTCGGTCGGCGACCTCGCCTTTCAGAAAAAGTGCGTGCAGCGGATGAACGAATTTCGTGAGCAGAATAAGACGATGGCATTTTGTAGCCATTCGATGTTTCACGTCCAAGAACTCTGCGATATTGCAATCTGGATCGATAAAGGTGAGATAAAGGAAATGGGCGACAGCCACAAGGTGGTTGGCGACTACGAAAATTTCTGCAATAACAAGAAGTCTTATACCTCAGTGCAAGAAGACCTGCCCGCGGTGCACACAGAAAAGCAGCCTGACCAATCGGTTGGCACTGAGGAGGTCCTACAGGACTGTAAAATTAATTCGCTTTCGGTATGTAATACAGAAGGCGAAGAAATTACAGCCATCGACCCACTAAGCGATCTGGTTCTCGAAATGGAAGTCGAGGTGCTCAACGACAACATGGAAGGCCACTTTGGCTTCGCGTTTATGCGGTCGGCCGAGGAACCCATCGCCTCGTTTCTCACAACCAACGCCGAAGAGATCGACCTGCGCCGCTACGCGCGCGGCGAGGTCTTTAAGGTTCGCCTGGTCGTCGAAAAAGTAGCGATGCGCGTGGGTGAGTTCTACGTGTTAGGCGGCCTTGCCGATAAAAGTGGGCTGCTGTGGTATGAAACCAAATTCAGCACGCAGCTATGCATGAATGCTAACAAGGGCGTCGGCCCGATGACAATGCGAGCAACCTGGAATCTAGACGCTTAGAATCTAGGTGCTTAGAATCAAGGTGCTTAGAATTTGGGTAGCGTGGCGTAAGGGTTTATCTGATAGACGCGCGGCGGCGAGTCGCCACCCGTAAATTCCACAACCGCACTGAAGGCCTGCCTTCCGATACCGGGTGCGACCTCCCAAGGATCTTCGTCTCGCAGCAGCGCTGCGCCTTCGGCTAGCGCCTCTGCATTCGCCTCACTACTCGCTACCGTGCCATCGCCCACACGAGATTCGTTTATTAAGGGAACCTCGAGCGGATAGTCTTGTGGATCAAACTCGGCAGCATTTCTTCGCCTGTCGCTCGCGCGAGCATTGGGCTCTACTTGTGCTACCGACGCAGGTCTGCGGTAAACATAGATAGTATAGAAATCGCTTGTCTCATTGCTTAGCCAAGGCGAAAGCTCGGTTAGATTCTCGAACGGAATCACCTCGCCAATTTCGCCACGATTGCTAAACGTATCTCGCGCGCGCACCGCCCTCAGATCATCGATCAGATCGGGCGTTAGTCCTGGGAGCAGAAGCATCGCCTCACGCGTCGCGAGATTGAGGTTTACTTGCCGGCTATTACCGTAAATCGTGAACGCGGCGTCGAGATCGATACCTTCGAATAATTCGGCGAAGCCGCGAATATGGTGCAGCTCATAAATGCTGTCTAGCTCGGGATTATTGCGAGGCAGATACGGCGGATCAAGCGCTTCGTAGAATTCGCGTTCGGCGCCATTGATCCCTTCGAGATCGTTCAGATCAGTCCAGTCGGTCCACGCCGCAAGCAGGTCTTGCACCTCTTCGGCATCGGCCTCTTCGCCGGTGATATCCTGCAGACGTTTCTCTATAAGAAGCTGCATGCTTGCTCGCGGAATGCGATTAAGATTAATCATGCCACTGTGATTGATAATGCGCACCACCATGTCGTCCGGTGTTGGGTAGCTCAATCGAAGTGGTCGTCCATCAAAGCGCAGCGAGCGATCCAGCAACTCGCCTTCGCTATTGGTCTCGATCGGCGCGTCTAGAGGTGATGACATTCGCTCGAGTAGAATGTCCATCTCGGCGCTGTTGAGTGCGCTCATCATCTGCGTGTAATCATCGGCAGCCAACTGATTATTAAACGCAGTGCGTGCCGAGAGGCGTACTTTGCTTGCCATGGCGGTAACGAGAATCGTTAGTAATACTGCGGTCCAGAGAACGATCAGTAATACCGAGCCGCTTTGCTGCTGCCTTTTTCTCATTGCCCTAGCCCCGCGCCAAGCGAGTTGGGCATTATGCTGCGGTGGCGCCACGCTTTGATCGGCGCGATAAGCTCATAGTCGCTACCCTCAGCGCCGGTTGCGCGAAAAAGAATGTGAACCGCCAAGGGTAGCGCCCCCTGCTCACTGCCAAGCCATTCGTCGGTCCATTCCCGCGTCAGGGCATTGGGCTCGCGAAGATAGCTAATCTCGAGGTCGTAGCCGGGTAAGATAATCCTTGTCTCTACGTTATCAAGTCGCGCGCTGGGGTCATCGCTAAACGCTGGCGCTGTTCGCACGCCAATGCCTTCACCTATTCCTTCATCTGAGACCACATCGATCGACCACGCGGTCAGTCCGGCCAGACGCTGCGGCGACACGGTGCTTACCCAACTCAGGCGGTCGTCTTCACCGTCGAAATAAACCTCTCTCAGCAGCGTCTCCGTGCTGTTAAAGCTATGGGGGAACGCCGCGATAAGAGCCCGTTCGATTTGCAGTATCGCAAGTGATTCATCGAGCTTTGCATCGAGTCTCTCGGTATTCTCGTTCCAGTCGCGTGCGACGACATACATACCGGTACTGAGTAGAGTCAAAAGCAGGGCGGTCAGCGCGAGAGCGAGCAGCACCTCGATGAGTGTAAAGCCGCGCTGCGGGTTTTTAGCTCGATGCTCTTTAAATCGTCGCATGTCTGGACTCATAATCCACCCGCGCCTGGCTGCAAACGTATCCAGCGGGTCGCAACCGCTTCGACGTCACCGTCCTCCGACACAAGTTCGAGTGCGCGCAGTGTGTACTGCAATGACTGCGTCTGCCGGTCGGGTGCCTCGATGTCGTCTAGCTCTCTTACCTCGTAATAGTCGTCGTCGAGTATGGCCTCTAGGTCGGCATACTCATTATCGAGCAGGGCGAAATTCCACGCGGCACGCTGCTGTATCGCGCGCACTAGCGCCTCTTCGGAGCGCCAAGAGAGCTGCTTGCTACCGCCGACCAAAGAGAACAAGCCACCAAGGAGAAATCCGGTGATCGTCAGCGCGACGATCACCTCGATCAGAGTGAAGCCCTGCTGATTTTTGCGGCGCTTGCGGGGTGTGTTTTGTTTGCCTCGGTTACCGTTCATCTTCGCGGCTCACAGTAATGCGTCCCGTAAACGAATCGATGGCAACCCATGCGCGCTGAGTTTCCTGGCTAAGCCTTAGTCTGCCACCGGTTGTTCCGCCCTCGGGATAGAAGCTCACCACCAAGGAATCGATTGGCTCATAGTCGGCCTCGCGTCGATCGTCGGCGCTAAACGCAAGGCTTATCGAATCGCTAGACCACAGGTTTCCTGCGTGGGGCTGAATCGTGTTTGCATCGGTAGTCTGAACATCCTGAGCGCGCAGCTCGATACTGGACACCTGCCCCGAGACAATCGCATTACGCCGCGCGTAGTTAAGCTGAGCGCCAAGATCGCGCAGCTGCGCATCGAAGTTCCGCGAGTCGAGGCTGGTAAGGTTTGGCGCGACCAACGCGGCCGCCAATGCAACGATACCCATCACTAAAATGAGCTCGAGCAGCGTAAAGCCGCGTTGAGAACTGGCGCTAGAGAGAGATGTCGGCGTCATCGCCTTCGCCGCCACGATCGCCATCCGCGCCATAGGAGAGTAGCGTAAACTCACGGCCGTTCGACTCGTAAGCATAAGGGTTATCCCATGGATCATTCGGTACGCCGCGGCGCAGGTAAGGACCGTTCCAGCGCGCGCCATTCGTGTCGTCTTCTTCCAGACCCTCGAGAGAATCGGGGTATTCGCCGACGTCGAGGCGATAGGTATCTAACGCGCCTTCTAATGTCGAGATTTCGGACAGCGCGACGTCGCGCATAGCCCCCGCCTGCTGATTAAAAATATTGGGCGCGACCATAATCGCGAGCATAGCGATAATCGCCATCACGACAAGTATTTCGATCAGCGTGAAACCCTGCTGGCGCCGCCGCATGGGTCGAGCTGCGTGAGTGAAGCGAGTACCTGTAGCAAAGCAACGGGGGTAATTTGTCATCGATATGTCCTCTGCGTCTTTGTCACGCGTTAGTTTAATACACTTGCGCTGGGTAGGAGTTTCGCCCTACTCGCGCCGCGCCTGCTCACAAACTGTGAGACAACCGCGCTAGATTCCAGCCTCTTCTATAAGCTGTGTTGCCAGCTCGAAGCGTTCGAGAATATCGCGGTACTGCACGCTCGTCTCCGAATTCAGGTTGATTATTTCAGGCCTGAGCACGATGAATAGCTCGCGGCGCTGAATTGAATTCTGCTGATAGGAGAAAAGCCTGCCAAGAAGCGGCACTCGGTTAAGCCCTGGCACGCCTGTGTTTAGATTTTCCGTGTCGGCCTGAATTAATCCACCGAGCACAACGTTTTCGCCATCGCGTACGACAACCGTTGTGTTAATTTCTTGATTATTAAACACCGGATTATTGTTAACCCCTTCGGAGCTATTATCAACCGACGACAGCTCTTGGCGAATGATCAGATTCACGATGCCGTCGTCATTAATTTGCGGTGTGATCGATAGCACGATGCCGGTGTCACGGTATTGTATATTGGTGGTCGACACGCCTGCGCCGCCGATTGCTTGTCCCTGTTCGACCGGCACCTGCGAGCCGATCTGAATCTCGCCCTCTTGATTATTAATCACCGTCAGCGAGGGCCGCGCGAGCAGCTGAACATCGTTGTTAACCGAAATCGCCTCCAGCGTCGCGTCTACTTGTGCCGCGCCATCGATAAACGATTTGCTAAACATCAAGCCGCCGCGGCCACTTGGCGTGTAGTCTGTCGTCGTCTCTGTCGAGATAGGGTTCAGCGTGCTATCCACGGCGATACGGCTCCAGTCGACACCAAATTCATTTCCTTCGGTGAGTGTAATCTGGGCAATCACGGCGTTAATCATGACCTGCAGTGGCACTGCGTCTAATTGATTAATCGTCGTAAGTAGCTGCCTATAGTCTCGAGCCGTACTGCGAATCAACAGGCTGTTAGTTGCCTCGTCTGCAACGATTTTTACCGCAAGATTAGCAGCGATCGCATTTCCTGCACCATTCGATCGTGCGCCCTCGCTCGAGCTGAGTGCAGAGGTCTGTGCCAGTTCTTGCTGATTGTCTGGATTGCCACTCGGAGGCTCGAAAACAACGGGCTGCTCATCGCGTGTGCCACGCAGACGAGGATTTGTATCCTCATCATCGCGATTGTCATTGCTCTCGAACACGCTAGACAGCGTATCGCCTAGCTCTTTAGCACTGAGATTTTTTACCCGATAATGGAATAGCTGTTCTACTTGCTCTTGACTCGCAGCGTCGAGAATTTCTATCCAGCGTTCGATTTCATCGAACCCACGACGCGCAGGCGCGGTCACCAAAATCGCATTGATGCGTTCGATTCCCTTAACCTGATACGACGGCGTCGCGCCTTCGATCAAGCTTAAAATTTGTTCGAGCTCGGTTGCCACCTCTGTCGCGCTTGCATTGCTCAGCGGATACAGACTAATGCCCTGATTGGCGAAGGGGTCTGTGTCGATCACATAAAGCAATTCGTTAATGCGCCTTAGCTGGGCCTCGCCCGAGGTAATCGCCAGAGTGTTGCCCGAAAGCAAGCGCCTGATGCTGCCCTCGCCTTCGATGAGCGGGCGTATAACCTCAATCGCGGCGTCGGCTGCAACATGAACTAGCGGCGTTATCTGCATAATCGTCGGCGCTGTCCCTTCGCCGAGAGTGTCGGGCGTCGCGATTTCGAGAGGGACATTAGAAACACCGCGGCGAATGTTAAACACGTTGCCTACGCGATCTATCACGATTCCCGCGTCGCGGGCGAGTAGGCGCATCACCGGCCAGACATCGTCGAGCGCTAACGGCTCGTTACTGGAGGTGCGCAGGCTGACCTTCATGTCGATACTCGGGTCCATCACAACCGACATATTGAGCGAATCGGCAAGCTGTTCGAGTACCAAGCGCAGTTCGGCTTGCTCATAGTTGAGCTCAACGCGTTCGTCTTCGGCGAGGGTAGTCGGCGTGCCGCTTGGTGCGGGAACCTGTTCGCGGTAGCCCGCAAGCGCTGGCTGCTCGCCCACGCGATTGATTTCGGCGATTAAGCGTTGCTGCTGCTCGCTGCCAGGGCTTGCGATTTCGGCTATCTCATCCGCCGCAACCTCTGCCGCACTGCGGCGCGATTCATTGCCTGTGCTTGCCTCACGGCCGCTAAAAGGCCCGAGCGGCCGCTCGCCCTGATCGAAGGCCGAACAGGCGCTGAGCAACACCAGCGCTGCTAAGGCTGCCGGTGTCCGCTTTACTAGGCGACAGGCCAGGGTCGTGGAGGCCGACGATTCTGATGCCGCGGTCTGTGTTCCTGATTTCACTTTACTCTCCTTAAAACTCTACGGCGTTCATACTGAACACGGCCGAAAGCATGGTAATCGTTATTCCGCCGACTGCGAGCGCAAGCACTAAAATGAGTGCCGGTTGCAAGGCAGCTACGAGGCTCGCCATCTGATTGCGAACGAGGGTATCGAATGTCGCAGCCGACTTAACCAGAATAGTCGCCGTGCGTCCCGACTCCTCCCCAACGGCGACGAGCTGATGCAATAGCGTCGGAAACTGCTGGGTTTTTTCGAGCGCAGAACCAAGGCCGGTGCCGCCGCGAACATCTTCTTCTACTTGCACAAGCTGCGCTGATAGCTGCGTGTTGGCGACGACTTCGCGCGACACCCGCAGCGCACGGATAAGTGGAATTCCTGCGCCCAGAAGAGAGCCCAGGGTTCGAGCGAACACCGCGCTTTCGCGCGTGAGTATGAGCTTTCCAAAAAGCGGCAAAGACAGCAGAAAACGATCGCGGCGCAGGCGAGTAGACGGGGCGGCGTCGAGCTGACGCCAGCCAAGGTAGGCAGCAACAACGCTCGCCGGAATAAGAAAACCAAACCGTTGTAACCAGCCGCTCAGATTGAGCAAAAACTGTGCGGCGGGAGGGATCTGCGTGCCGGCGTCTTCGAACATTGTCGCGAACTGCGGCACAACAAAGACCAATAGCAAAAGAACCGAGACTATTCCGGTTACCAGCAAGACCGCAGGGTAGATCATCGCAGACACAATAGTCTGCCGTGTGGCCGCGCTGGTTTCGAGAAACTCGGCGAGCTCGGGCAGCAATTCGTGGAGTATTCCGCCTTCTTCACCTGCACGCACAATATTGACATACATCTTAGAGAAGACGCGTGGATAGCCTTCCATCGCCGCCGCAAGCGAGCGTCCCTCTTTGATTTCGCGCAGTAACTCCAAGGTCAGTTCGCGCATAGCGGCAGACTCGGTAATGCCTTCGAGAAGTCTTAGCGCTCGGTCGATCGGAACCCGCGACTCAACTAAGGTACAGAGGCCGTTGGTAAACGCGAGCACATCGCTGGCTTTTATCTTGCGGCTGCCGCTGCCCGACACCGACTGTGTAGGCGTAAGCTGCGTTGGCGTTAAGTGTCGTCCGCGTAGCAGACGCATCGCCTCGCGTTCGGAGTCTGCATCAATGACGCCGGTTTGCGACTTACCCACAGCATCGATCGCACGGTATTTGAATTTACCGTGGTGGCTGACTGTGTCTGTCGGTTTAGCGTTCACTGCGCTGTGCTTCCTCTTTACTCTTGTCGTTTTTGCGATTAGACCGCGCGTGTCACACGCACAACTTCTTCAGGCGTGGTTAATCCGGCGCGCAGTTTTTCTAACGCGTCTTGGCGCAAGGTGCGCATGCCACCCTTTATCGCGGTGTCTCTGATACTGTTGGCATCGGCGCCGCTCGCGATCTGATGCCGAATCTCGTCGCTCATTAACAGCAGTTCATATAAGCCGACGCGGCCACGATAGCCGGTTTGACCACAGCGTTCGCAGCCTTTGCCGCGTCTTATCTCGGCGCACTCGGCGCTGTCTATATCGAGTACGCGCGCTTCGTCGAGACTCAGCGGATGAGTCTCTGCGCATTCGGTACACACGCGGCGCACCAAACGCTGGGCCTGAATCGCGAGCAGGCTCGAACTAATTAGATAGCCTTCGACACCCATGTCTTGCAAACGCGTCACTGCCCCAGCCGCGTCGTTGGTATGCAGTGTTGAAAACACAAGGTGGCCGGTAAGCGCCGACTCGATCGCAATTTCGGCGGTCTCGTGATCGCGTATTTCACCGATCATTAAGATGTCTGGATCTTGCCGCACTATCGACCTCAGCCCTTCGGCAAAGCCTAGGCCGATGCTCGCGTTTGCCTGTATCTGTGTAATGCCATCGAGCTGATATTCAACGGGGTCTTCGACCGTAATGATTTTTTGCTTCTCGTTGCTGATTTTCTCGAGAGTCGCATACAGCGTTGTTGTTTTACCGCTGCCGGTTGGCCCTGTAATCAGCACCATCCCGTGCGGCTGCGTCACCACATTCTCATAGCTCGCCAGCAGGTCTTGCGGCATGCCAAGCTCGACCAATTCGACAGCGGTATCGCTTCTGTCGAGTATGCGCAACACGATCGATTCGCCGTGTACACCAGGCAGCGTAGACACGCGCATATCGAGCTGCTTGGCACCTATTTTGTAATCAATGCGGCCATCTTGCGGCAGGCGCTTTTCGCCAATATCAAGGCGCGCCATTAACTTAAGCCGCGAGGCAACCGCTGTATGTATTTTGATAGGCAGCCGCTCGATACGCGTCATAATCCCGTCGACTCGGCAGCGAACATCGAGCGTGTTTTCGCTCGGTTCGAAGTGAATGTCGCTTGCATCGAGATCAAGCGCACGCGCGAAAAGATGATTAACCAGACGAATGATCGGCGCTTCAGAGGCAAGGTCTTTTAACGACTCATCGTCGTCGAAGCCGGACACGAAAAGGTCTTCGTCGCTGCTTTCGAGTGTCGGAGAAAGTTCGGCACGCCAGTGACGCAGCAAACGCCTCACTTCGTCTTCGCTTCCGCGTCTAAAGACCACCGGCGTGCCTATAACAAAGCGTATTTGCGCCCGTGTCTCAAGACTCGGCGCGCTTGCATACACCAGGCGATTGGTCTGAGCATAATCTAACGCTGGCGCGATTCCTGCGGGCTCTAATAACTGGCTAAAGGCTGTGAGCTCAACGGGGTCATACCCAACTGGATTTTTCGCCACTATTGCAGCCTCTGCTGCTATCTGGTTTGCCATTAGCGCAACCCTCCGAGTTTAGCCGATTCGGCTCGTGAGTTACGCGCGAATCCGACCACGGTAATTGCACCAGTGAACTGATTTCTTGACCGATCGAGTGAGAATTCGGCGACCTCGAGCCGCGGAATCGAGTTGTCTATTTGAGAGAGAAACTCGACTGTCGCTGCTGCATCGTTAGTGCGAAACGACATCTCCTGACTTACCTGTGTCCATCCGCCTTGCTCTATTGTGTCGGCAAGACGCGTCGAAATAACCTCGATGCCAGCGTTCGCGGCATGCTGCGATAAAATCTGCTGGATACTCGCTTCGACGATCGCGTTTGTCGATCCTGTGAAAAGCCCTGCCTCGGCAGAAGCGAGAGCACGTTCGGTCTCATCACGTCTGCTTGACCAGAGAGCCGCGCTGTCTTGCAATCTTAATTCGCGCTCTATATCGAGCTTAACCGACTCGATGCTCCCGGATCTTTCGGAATAGACGGTGGTTACGATGGGCACACCGCGTGTGACCAAAAACGCGATGGCAACCGCTGCGGCGAGTAACAGGATAATCCGCTCGCGCGTCGACAGTGTTTGCAGCGTTAAGCCGGTCACGTTTTTCATCGACGAGTTGCCTCCACATAACGGGCCCGATAGCCTTCGAAACTGACATTGCTCAGCCTGAGGCCAATCGTATAACGCGAGTTGCTGGTAGCGCGCGAGAAAGAGACTTCGGTAAAGAGTGGATCTTGTTCGAGTCGTTGCAGAATCGCTTGCGGATTGCTGCTAGTCCCTTCGATGGTAACCACGCCTTCTTCTATTTCTAATCCGGTTAGCGTGTCGGGACTAATCACTCGTTGAAGCGTAAAGAGCGTCGCGATGATGTCTTGCTGCGGGTATTCGTTTATCGTGCCCCAGCGGCTGTCGAAATCGGCGACGAACGCCTGATTTTGCCGCGCGCTATCGTTAAGCGCCCGCAGGTCGGCAAGTTCGCTCGCCGCGAGACGGAACTGAACCGATTGCATCGCGAAAGGAATGAGAGTGAGCAATGCTGCGAGTAACAGACCTGCAGCGAGAGCAACTACGGTGGTTTTGTTTTTAAGCGCCTGCCGCCGCTTGAGTTCACCCGGGGGAACAAACGTGAAGCCCGAAGCAAGCGCCAGTGGCAAAGCCGGTATTGCACGGCGCTGTGAAAGCCAAGCAGGATCAGAATGGGTTACTAGTGGGCCTTCGTGCGCAAGCTCAGTCGACTTGAGTTCGGCTTGCCACTGCTCGAGCAGCTCGGGCTCCTCTAGATCGTTGAGCTGCAGCGTTTCCCATTTAATCGGCGCGCCGGCGCGCATAACCACCTGAGTAATTTGACGCGGATCTTGATCTATTTGTCTGCTCGTTTGGAGAACATCCGCCCTGTCTTTTTCAGATCGAGTGCCCTGCCCGCCAGTATCGCCAGCGGTGGCGGCCACGTTTGTTTCGACAAGCAGCGCGCGAGGCAAAACGGCGGCCAGTTCGACGCCCTCTTTTTCGAACGCGTCAGACAACGTCGCTAGCCGCGCCTGCGTCATCCAGAGGCAGAGATAGTCGTCGGTACCGGCGATTCGATTGGGTTTGTCGACAAGCGCAAGGGGCTCATCATAGCTAGGAATGAGCGTGGTCGCCTGAAGTCTGAGCGCCTGCAGCGCTGCTGCACCCGCCAAGCCAGGTAATGGGGTGAGCGTTGACACAAATTCTTCGGCGGGCAGCAGGAGTGCGATTCGCGTCACGCCAAACGCCTTGGCCGCCGCTGCGAGAGACGCCGCATCGTCCATGGTCTCGGCGCTTGCCGTGCTGCCGAGGTGTAACAGTTGATCAGACCACAGTGCTAAGCCGTCGCAGTCACCAAAATCGGGTTTGCTGGCGGTCGCTATACCAAGCCGCCCAGCTAATTTGGGCAGGAGGCTGGCCACGCGCTCGCTCGCTTGGGCTGCGAGGCCGAATTGCTTGGCTTTTAAGGCGTTTGGGACGTTCATAGCGTATGTAAGGCGTATCCTGTGGCTGATTCGAGCAGTCGAGTCTATTGGCTTCTATCTGCTTGTATTCGCTTCTATTTATTCGGTCGGGTCCTGAAACCGGTTCTCATGTCGCAAATTGGCAGCAGGAGGCAGAGTAAGACTGTGT
>OJDU01000147.1_pt1 | contig 16748 bp, 27 predicted proteins | sample 1592771 | NCBI WGS metagenome assembly OJDU01 (sample SAMN05416864, study PRJEB24817) | seawater metagenome | isolation source: Sea water | place: Canada:Atlantic | collected 2013-11 | reverse complement strand
GAGATGTAGAGAGGTCTCGTGGGCTCGGAGATGTGTATAAGAGACAGTTATTACTACCAACGTTCTACGTGTAAGATTAGTTGCGTGGGTAGAAAGAGTGGGTAGATAAATAAAGCAATAATAAATTAAATAAAATGGAATTAAAAAATAAAAGTAATTGTGTAGAGCCAAAAGAACGAACTTATATAAATGATATAATAAAAATGGGTAGTAACCCTACTTTACAAAAATACTGGGAAGCTAATTCAAGTACTGAACGAACTAAAGTTGTTGAAGATGCATTTAACCAATTAAAATACCTTAAAGAGCAATTAAATTTACACGATGTTATACAAAGTATTGGTGTAAATAAGGAAAAAATTTTAGGGATTTTAAGCCCAGAGCAAGTAGATAGAGGTGTAGACAAATGTAAACTTTGTAAATATAAAAAATGTGGGAATGGAGGAACTGACTGCACTGAATGTATAAATTATGGACAGCCTCACCAATATTTTTTATAACTGTAACGTATAACAAATGAAACGATTTAATAATTAATAAAATAAATAACAATGGGATATCACATATATTATAAAGTAACAAGTATAATAGAAAACACAAAAACTGTAAATTTTAACGGATTAGAGTATTTTTATAAAATTGTAACAATACAAGACCCTTTTTTAAAAAGAGATGAGTTTTTTATTGTGCAATCAATTAATAAAAAAGAAGTAGAAAAATACGTTTTAGGCTACGAACATAAAGGCGAGTATTGTATGTAGTTTTTTTTGTTATACATTGTTGGTTGGAGTATTTGCACGAGTGAAAAAAGTATCTGAGAATCTTCGCAAATATTACTACCAACGGATGCAGATAAGGACTTATTTTTAACGGATTAATAAATACTAAACAAATGAAAACAGCAAAAGAAATAGCAAAATGGGCTTATGATGGTGGTAGAAATAATAGATTATACACTTACGAAGAAGCAATTAATAGAATTGAACAAAAGATTGAGGATTACGCAAATAGCAAAGTTGAAAATTTGGCTTTATCTGATGTTAGCCAACAACGTGAACTGTTAGTTTGCAATGATAATGAATTAGATTGCCCTTATGATTTTACAAGTAGATGCACAATGGGTAGGTGTAATTGTAAACCTAAAGCAAACTAATTGTGGCTAACTTAAAAAAATAAGACACGTATGGAAAATATACTATTAGACCAAGTACTGCAACAAGTACAAAATAAAGAAATAAGCATTGAAAAAGCACGAGAGTTAATATGTGTTTTATTTGATGTTGTAAAGCAAAGCGAAATGTTATGCAAATGCACGACAAAGATTTTACCTGATGGTAACATACAACTTAGGTTATGCGAAAAGTGTGCAAAAGAAGATGGATTTGCATAATTGTTTACAACGTTGAGTCTATGGTTTGATTTTTAACGAATAAATACAGAAGAAATGGATAAGGAAATAGCTAAAGAAATAAGAGAATTAGATAATGTGGTGTTTGATATGTACGAAAAAGATGTATTAAATACTGACCAATACTCACAGATACTTACGCAGACAATTAACGTACGACAATCAGTTAAAAATTTAACTATAGACAGTGTTAGAGAGCGTTATATTAAGTTTGCTGTATGGATACAAGAAAAACACTACTATAAAAAAACAACTACGCACCCTAAAAATATAGGTAAATGGTGGAGTGACTATGAAGATAATGGATACTTAACAGATGAAGAACTTTTGAGAGAATTTCTTAATGCACTCTAACTGAATTGTATAAGGTGCGTTTTAATGCACTTTATACGTAGTTGTATGTCTGGTGAGACTTTAAATCACAAAACTTAATTATAAACACGAACCCTTTTTCTTCTTTTTTTGAGCGAGGGCAAATTAATTTGAAAAATTAAAATGAAACAAATAACTTACAAAGAAGCAATTAGTTTCTTGTTACCAAGACATTACTCTGGAAGAAAACCAAGTATAACTTTTGCTTTTGGTTATTATGAAAACGAAAAATTAAAAGCAGTTTGTACCTTTGGGAAACCTGCAAGTAATAGTTTATGCGTGGGTGTATGTGGTAAAGAATATAGCGCAAATGTTTATGAACTAAATAGGCTTTGTGTAGATGGAGATATTAAAATACAATTATCATCTTTTGTAGCTTGGTGTTTAAAACAACTAAAGAAAGATAATTTAATATTAGTTAGTTACGCTGATAAACAAATGAACCATAATGGATATATTTACCAAGCTACTAATTGGATTTATACTGGAAGTACGAAAAGCAGAACAGATAAATATGTTGAAGGTGGTAAGCACTCAAGACATTACGATAACTCTAAGCAAAATGGATTAAGAAAGTTTAGAAGTTCGAAGCACAGATATATCTATTTCGCTTGTGATAAGAAGCATAAAAGGAAATTTAAAGAAGCACTAAATTACAAGGTTGAAGATTACCCTAAAGAAGAAAACAAGAATTATATTTTAGGCGAATATATTAAACCTATAATATTAAAAGATGGTAAAAGGTGGGAAGAAAAAAAAGAAGAAAAAGATAATGAACCACCAACTTTATTTAATGCACAGGCATAAGCACTTGCATACAACTAATTGAATATGAAATGTAGCGTTTTAAGATACTTAAATTAAGAACTGAATACAAACTAAATAAATATTAATTAACCTTAAACAAGACCTAAGTAGCTATTTTTTATATGCTTAGTTAGGCATCTTTTAAAATTATGATAAATTTGACTTACATACCTTTTAGCATTGGGTTAATTATATGCTTAGTACTTTTGGTAAAAATATTTAAAGAAGATGATGCTGGTAGTGCTTTATTTGATTTAATTGCTTTATTGTTTTCTTTAGTATTGACTTTGCTTTGGGGAATATTTTTTATATGGTAGTTAATTTTAATTGTGCCATAACTACTATTATAATAACCTAAACTGTACAAACTAATGATTTTCAACGAAATAGAAACACTACAAATAAAATATAGATTTAAGTTTTATCCTTATTTGGTTTGTGGTGTTGATAGGAAATTATACCAGTTAGCACATTTTAAAAATAGTAGAACTTGCAATTTCAAAGAAATACCCTATAACAAAGTAAGGAATGGTTATAGGGTTAACTCTCAATGGGTTTCGTTTAATCGCTTAAACAAGTTTAAAATTAACGTATGCGAAGTAATAGAAATATAACTAATGCACAAAGAACGTGAATAATCCAATGATAAAAAGGTGTTCGGTATTTAACCTCTTTACTGCTCAACTCACTTACTTTTTTGTCGTAGATTGTTTTGTACTTTCTTTCAATCGTGCTTTCATAACCTTTTAAGTCAATTTTAGCCTCTATCTGATTGTTTGTACCTTGCAATGATATTTTGCCTTGTGGCAATACAAAAGTACGTTTAAAAGGCTTTAAATTACCTACACTATCACAAGGTTTTTTAATTGTTAAAGTATCGGTAAATCTTTTTACAACCAGCTTCTCTTTTGTTACAAAAATACTATCCCTTTTAACAACCTCTTTATATTCTGTAACAACTTTTTGAGTCCTACAATTAGCAAACAAAATAAGTATAATGCTAAAAAAAAATAATTTACTTTTCATTTAATTGTTGTTTTTTACTAACCTTATTGTATGTTTAAGCGTATAATGTTAGCTTTTTTGCCCTTATTATATGTTTAAGAGTATAATTATATATTCCTTTCAAAATGTGGAGTATCTGTAAACGATTTAAAGTTACCACCCCATCTATTTTTTTCGTTTAGGCTTTCCCAAAATTGTCCAAGTTCAGCTAACTTATGTTTGTCATAAATTAACTTGCCATTGATAAAAAAGTTAAAATCTACTGCCAAACGTTTAAGATGATTGCTATTTAATGTTTTACTTTTGCCAGTATCAACCATTCTTTGTTGTGTTTCCTTATCTCTGTAAGCGTGTCCAAAGGTTAAATCAATATCTAATAAGTTAGCATAAACGATTAATGATGCTACATCTTTAGTAAATTCAAATTGCTCTTTATTTAGGCTCATCCTACTTTAGTTTTTTTTTGGTATTTCTTAAATCTTCCATTTACATTGTTAAATGTTGCAACTACATCTCTTGGTATAATGCTTAAAGAAATGGAAACAGTATAAAGGATGGTGTTTAGTCTATCAAAGTTATTGGTATAATTATCATCCATAACTATTGTATCTAACTCATCTACAAACGCATTAACAATATACTCCCTAAACTCCTCGTATTTATCAATTAAAAACAATGCATCTTTCATTTCGATTTCCATTTCATTGGACATAATACGCAAAGCATTTTCGTTGTATTCGTTTACCAAGTTTGACAAAGTTGAAGCAACCAAGAATTTTAATTGTGGTTGTTCCATTTTCTGCAACTTCTCATTTTCTAACAACTCTAAAAAACGCTTTTTAACAGTCTTAATTTTTAGCTGAATAAGTTTCTTTAACAATTTTGTTTTGACCTCGTCATAATCACTAAAAGTAGTAAAATCAATGTTATCTACCCTTTTCAAAACCTTATCACAAACTAAAAACATAGAATGAAATTTTAAATTTCTTACATCTCTATTGTCTTGCTTGTTATGATAGATTTCTTTTAGTATATCTTTAAATTTAATCATTAGATAAACACCTAAAAGAATAACCAAAAACATAAACGTTAGAAAGCCATTCATTTGTCCGAAACTATCTTTTATAAAACTTAAACCATCCATAAAGCTATAAATGTTATAATTAAAGGTAGCTCAGTTGCAATAAAATCTAATACCTCAGCATTACCTCTTTTACTTATTTTATCGTTCCAAATCTCTTTCCATAGGTTTAACCCTGTACCTATTAGAAAACCTAATAATCCACCTATGTTGCCAAAAAATAAACCTAATAAAGGAATAAGTGCCGAATAAACGACACCTACTATAATATGTTCTTTTTTGTCTAAAGGTAAATCTTGTATTAATTTTTTTAAAGACATTACATTTTATTTTCTTGATAACAAACACCAGCAAATCCGTGTACACCCTCACTATCTATATCAATAGACTTTGTTGCCCAGCCATAAGGATGACTTTCTATACCTATCCACATAACATCAACACTATATTTAGTAGAGTAAACAGGCTCAACTACAACATTACCCTCCTCATCATATTCGCCTTGCTCTAATACAATATTTCCTAATTTTACAATAGTGTGATTATGTTCTTCACCTAATGCATTAATCTTTGAATTTGCTTGTTCTAAACTGTCAAACTCATATTTTCCTATTTTCATTATTCTCCTGTTATTTCTTTAATTCTTCCTTGTGATACTGTGTAAGTTGTTGGTACTGGTGTAATAACATTTGTACTATTGTCTGAAAAAGTTTCAGTTATAGTTGTTAAATTTAATCCTGTTGTGTCTAATGTTGCAACGTCTGCTGGTCTTGTTGCTATTGCACCATTGGTTTCAATAGGAGAACTTGCAACAGTTCCTAATTCCAATTGACCTTGATAAACTAATATATCACTTGTACTCGCAGTTGCACTTCTTAAATCTAATCCATAAACAGCCGATGTTCCAACTTGAGTTATTGTAAATTCAAGTCTTTGCCATTCACTTGTAATAGTAAGAACAGTCTCTTGACTGTTATCCATTAAAAAACCAATAGATTGATTAGTTCCGTCAGTTGACTTTAGGTAAAAACTTTGTGTATAATCTTCGCCATCAGTTAATGTGGTAGTGAATCTAATTCTTGACCTATCAGAACCACTCCCACTTGTTGAAGCATCAAATTGTATTCTACTTGCGTTTTGTGTACCGTCGGGACTGATTGCATAATTAGGTGTTACTATTGGTATAGTTCCTAAGCCTTGAGCTTGCTTTTCCCAATCTGATTGGGTAAAATCATTAGAATATGTAAATTCATTAGTAGACTGTGACTCTAATAATAAAACAGGACAACCACCATCAGAATAATCTAATCTTGGCACGTCTGCGTTTACATCTTCAATTACTCCTTGCTCATTTACTCTTTTTGCGTTTGGCACTCCACTTGTGCCTGTTCTTGCAAAGTCTAAATCTCCATCACCATTTATTGGTAGTTGGCTATATACTTTACCCTCTTTATAACCACTTGGTATTAATGCTATACTTGGTGTACTCATTTTTATCTATTTTATATTATGTTTATACAATCAAAAGCCTCTACAACTCCATTATCATTTGTTACTCTTACTAAATATGCCCAGTTTTTATCGTCTGTATTCCAACTTGCATCATTTACACAATTAATAGCTTCAACAATTCCACCATCTGCCAACACTCTATCCTCATAATACTGTGTTATTGCAGTTGCACCATCAGCTAAATCTTCGTATATTTTACCCCAACTTATTGTATTGGTTGTAACACCAACACCCCACCAAGTTGTTTCGTATATTTTACCGAAATTAATATTATTTGCCATCTTGTTCCTTTTGCTCTTTCTTAACCAAAGTCTTAAAAAACTTATTTAGCTTTTCAATATGCTTTTCCTTTTGCTTATACTCACCTCTTTTGCTTCTCATTATAATACGATGCTTGAAAAGTTACTGTTATCTTTATCAGGGTACATATCCCCATTACTGTTCTGATTGTACTCAGGGAATTTATTAGAGTTGTTGCAGATGTAATCCATATACCTTGCAGTATAAAACTCTGCTCTTGCTCTTGCTTTAGATTCCATTCTATCTATATCGCCATAGTCCACAAAATCATCACTCTCTCCCCTATGCTTAGATAAACCACCATTGTTAATTCTAAACATACAAAATGGTAAATACTCTACTTGTGAGAACCATATTAACATAGGCTTGATGTAATTATCTCTTAGGTACTTGTAATCACTATAAGCAGGTGTATTAATATCATCATTCAGTATAATCTCTTGAAACTTATCGTAAAGTCTACCACCTAAATACTGTTGTATATGAATGTCTTGTGCTACTTCAATATAATGTATTAACTTATCCCCATCAGTATTACCTGATATTATAGAGTTGTCTTTTAAGTCTTTTACTGTTATAAATAATGCTTTACTCATATCCTAAACCTTTTCTAATTTTACTTAATATACCACCTCTATTAGGCATATCTATAGGTCTTATTGGCATCTCACTTGGATTGTTAGGTTGCCCTAAACCTTTTTCATAAGCCTTTTCAGGGTTTACTTTATTACCATTACTCTTTCTATACACTTGTACTTCCCAATAATGATGACAGTTCTTACCACCTTTGTATTTCAGTAAGCTATAGTTTCTACCTTTATGCCCTAACTTCTTGTTTACACCTCTAAAAGACATCATATTAATATCTTCCTTTCTAAATACTACTTTCCTTTGAGTAAGTGCTTCCATTTTCTTACAGAAATCTCTACTGTTAGGACTCTTTCTTACTGGTGCATAACTATACCTTACTTTGTATATGTCGTTATCTTCACTTGACTTTGTATCTTTATACTTGATTTCAGCCATTTTAAGGACATCTTTACCCTCTTGGTATACTTCACTATGGATTAACTCCCAATCATCGCTTAAAACCTCTCCAAGTTCTTCTAATTGCTCTAACATATCATCGCCATCTTCCTCAGAGAAATCATCTACTTCTTTATCACTTGACAACTTCTCACCTGTTTCTTCTTCTCTCTTAATCTTAGTAGAGATATTATCTAACTGAGTAAACTCAATAGGTTGTAAAGTTGTAAAGTATAAATCTTGGTGTATGTTGTTAAACTCTAATATTTCTTTAAAAGCACCAATCAACTCATCTTGTCTTGGTCTAATAATAACATTATCCATTAGTACAGATGCAGTTCTTAATTCTTCTGCATTGTTACCAAATCCAGTATTATCTTTAATACCTAATAAGATAGGAGATACAATACCATGTCCTAACATTATCTTTTCTCTTGCTTCATCAGATAAGAACTGATATTGTGCGTGAGCATCAGGTAAATGTATAGCCTCAATAGTTGCAGCAGTTTCTTGTGAATCATTAAAAGCTATCATAGCTTTACCTGCATTAGAACTACCACTAAACTTATCGTTAACTTTGTTCTCTATATTAACTTGTGTAGACTCATCAGGCACTCCATTGTTAAACTGTAAAAACAGACTTGGTGCTAAACCATTTTGTATATTAGAAATATGATATTCTGATACTTCTCCCTCTAATTCAGCATACTGTAAACAACCGTTATAAAACGCAGGTGCATAGTAATAGAATTTAGGACTGTAAGGTTTGATTATGTAAAGTTCGTTTAATTGACCTTTATTACCACAACCGAAACTTGGTATAATCTTAGTCTTATCATTTGGCTTTTTATTCTCCCAATCAGGGTGGTAATGCCAAGACTTAATAACACCTTTAATAGCTTTACTTGCTCTAAGTGTTACCATAGGAAAGTGAGATACTTTTAATATCTCTGTCTTAGTCCTATTATATGTTATCTGTACTGCTGCTTGTGCTAAAGTATAGTAATCTTTTGTTATATTCTTAATGTCATTAGGTTTAAGTAACTTCTTAAATCTAACGTAGTCTTTAGGAAACTTATCTGAGTTTAATGATTCTAACCCTCTACCATATATCATATCAGATATACCATTAACACATCTTGCGTTAGTAGCTGATACCATAGATAATTCTACTAATCTATCAAAGTAAGCATTATCTTCACCAAAGCAAATGTAATCTTTATTGTAAACCTCTTTTACTGTAGGCATCTCGTAAGATGATAAGTTTACAACTCTAAACCCACTTTGTATTTTTTCTTTATCAGACATAATTAATTTCTTATAATGTATGTGTTATCGTCAAGTTCGTTATATTGGTCGTAGTTGTTTAAAGATTGTTTATGCTTCACTTTAAAATCAGTTTGTGAAGTAACGTATATTTTATCTCTATACCATAAGTTATCGTTATGATACATTTCTAAATAGTAAGTATCTCCCTCTGTTAAGAAATCAAAACTAACGTCTAAGTCAGAATAATAACTTTCATTAGAAAAACCAATAATAAAAGAATCATTGTTTATACAATTTAAAGATTCAGTAGTACCACCATCAGATATTACTCTTGAACTGTAATCTTGTGTAACAGCAAAACCACTAACAAATTCTTCTTGCCCATAACCATCTTTACGAACCTTAACTTCAATGTTACCAGTCTTTACCTCAAATCTTGGCATAAAGCTGATAGTTTGTACGGAATTATTAGGTAACATTATTAACATACTTATATAACAAAAATGTAGTTATTTGTTTTAAATAAAAAAGCACTACCAATTACGATAGTGCTTTAGTTATAGTGTATTTAACTATTATAAACCTACAACAACTGTAAGTCCTGTATCTTCAATAGATTCAAGAACACTTGCACCTCCATCTACTATAAAGTTAGCAGGTACTTTTTCTTGCCCTGTAAAAGATAGTGTATAACCACTCATATCTCCCATAGCACCACCTGTAGCTATTGAGCCACCTGATACATCTAAACCATATTCTAAACCTGCTACAAATACGTTTCCGTTATTGTCCTCGATTAAAATATGTGGACTGGTATAAGCTAATAACTTTACTGTCTTGTGGTCCTCTTTAGTTAACTTAGGTAACTGTAATTCTAAAACTTGTTCAAAGAATGTAGTTCCGTTTTCTCTACTCTTGGTAGGTGTTTCTGTGTATGTCGAAGCACCTCTTACATCAAACTTGTAAGCGTTTCCTGATGTTGCAAAAGTTGTTATAACATCTGTATCTGTAACATCATAGGTAGCAGCACCTAAGTCATCGTGGTTCACAAAGTAAACAGCATTGATACCTCCAACTGATTCAGCACATTCTTCCAAACGCCCTCTACTAATATCGCAATTCATTTATTTATTATTTTATTGTTATTAAAAAAGGGTAGATAGACTTTATCCACCTACCCTCACATTATCTAAATACTAATCTTACAATCCGTAAGCTACGATTTCTTCAACGATACCGTATTGTACACCTGCTAAGAATCTCATAATTACACGAACATTCTTAGAACCATCTAAGTCAGCCATATCTAACAATCTTACTTCATTCCAATCAGATGCGATAGAAGTTCCAAACCATAAGTTAGACTTCTCAGCAGCAACCATTGTAGAAGCAGGTAATCCGTTAGCTACAAATATTCTTAATCCTGCAAATTGTAATCCTGCGAATGCTTGATTTAAACCTGCTACATTGATACCAGCAGCACCTTGTCCGTTAGAAGCAAAACCACCTAAAGCGATAGAATAAGCCTTGTAAACGTCTTGTGAAACATATAAGCATAATTCAGGAGAACCAAAGATAGCTTTAGGGATAGCAGCATATACTTTACCAATCTCATCAATTACATTTGAAGCAGTTACAGTAGTTCCTGTTACTTCGTTAGCAGATGGTAAATCAGCATCAGCAGCTAATAAAGTTGCAAAACCATCGTAAGCATCAGCACCATCAACACCCGTCCAAATAAGATTCTCGTTAGACTGTGCTACTTTAGCAGCTACATATTGTACGATATACTCTTGGATAGTAGATGGCATATTTCTGAAAGCAGAAGCACCCATTTGATATCCATTCCAATCGTTAAACCAATCAGTCTTACATAACTCTAAGTTTACTTGAAACTCTTTAGGGTCGATGTATCTTTCTGTAGAAGTGATAGTAGAAGTATCTGTAAAATCACAGGTTGCACCTTTTAATAATCCATCAGTTTCTAATCGTCTTACAACCTCTCTACCTACAATATTAGGTTTAAAAGTGATTGCGTCTTGTGCAAGAGTGTTTCCTGCTAATAATGCAGAAGATATAATTTGATTTTTATATTCACCTGCATAGCTTGTTGTTATACTTGTACTTGTTGCCATTTTTATTATTTATTATTTATTGTTTAACATTGCATAAATTCTCTCTTGTGGTGTCATATTAACCACAGACTTAGAAAAGTTAACTTGTTTCTTTTCTACTTCGTTTTCAGGAGAGTGTACTATTTCACTTACTTCTTCTAATTCCACTTTTACTTCTTCCTTAACTTCTTTAGCTAATTCTTGTGGAACTTCTTTTACTTGTTTCTTATTTTCTTCAAGTAATGCTTGAATCATTAAGAATAATTCGTTCTTTACATCTGATAATTGTTGTTCAGTAACGTAATTAGGTTGAACCATCTCTTGCTTAGATTCTTCCTTTACTTCTTCAACAACTTCATCAGCTAAAGCAACTTCTTCTACAACTTCTTTTGGTGTAGACAAGCCTAACAATTCTTTTATACTGTTAAGCGTTTCATTGGGTTTACTCATTGTTTACGATTTTATATTATTATAACTATTTAAAAAACACTTGTTTGAAATTAAGATGATTTACCACCTATATTACCTATCCCTTGTTTCCATATTGGATGAGATTTACACTTCTTTTTTTTACACTTTTTTATAGTATAAGTATTTAGACATTTACAATATTTTGCTCTTTCTGCCATTAGGTTAATCCATTTATATTTACAGTTACAATATCATTAGATACCATACTATTTAATTGTCCTTTAGTGTAATTTTGGTCAGATGGATATACTTCATTTCTAATTCCATTAGCATAAGAATCAGACGTTCCATCTCCCATTAACCAAATTTGAGTATTACCATAACCTCTTACGAAAGAAGATGCTGAATAAGTCCACTCTGAATTAAAAGAATTATCTCTAATTGTTTGACCAACTCTATAATCATCTTCCCATTTTTTAGGGTCTGAAATCATTAATTCAATCTCAGCATTAGTAGGCATTGCAACATTCTTTCTTAATGTAGTTACAACCATACTTGCAACCTTTCCGTGAAAGTTTCTGTTAGAGCCTCTTCCACCAATAGTGAAATCTCCTGTAACACTTCTATCCATTCTACCACCTGTGGTTATCCAATTAGCAGAAGTTGAGACATTATACACATAAGTCATATCCCAATTATTAGTTGGGTTTACAACTCTAATGTCAAAGCAATCAGCCAAGTTAGCAGCAGTAGCGTTAGAGCCACTTAGCCTTGTTCCATTGTGAGCAATATAAACTGCTCTCCATCCTGTAATAGCTTGACCACCAAGCCTACATTCATTCAAAGCTACATCTCTACCCCATCCAAAGTATAACAGACCATTAGAGTCAGTTCTTAGATAGATATTATCGTCATTTGAGCCAGCTCCTTCTCCACTATTCCAAATGTGTTGGTTAGAGCTGTTAAAATCTGACTTAAATACTATCGCAGTTGCCCAAGGTCTTGAATATGTGTCATTTGAAGTCTTTGAACTATCAGCATTAGCAGATACTAATTGAGATAAACCACCCATTCTGATAGCGTTATAATCACTACTTGAATTTACTTGTTTTAAATGTTCGTTTGAACCACTAAAATCTAATGCCTTAGTCCAAGGTGTTAAATTAGTTGTTGGAGGCGCTACATCAGTTGCAGTTACAGTCATACTTCCTACAGAACTACCGTAAGAGTTAGCCCTTGTTACTGTAATAGTGTACGTTGTATCTGAACCTACATCAGCCAATGTACCTTGAATAACAGAGTAATTATCATAAACTAATCCACTTCCACTTGGTGTAATAGAAACACTTGTTGACCAAGATGCACCTTGTGGTGTTACTTGTATGTTTACATTTGTACCCTCTTGTTGTGTTATATCTGAACCACTATAAGCAGTTGGTGTTAAGTCTGCATTTGTTAAAGATGTTATTTCTGTCCAATTAATAGTATTACCATTAAAAGTTTCTGTTCCATTAGGTGCTGAACTATGTTGATATTCATTTGCATCGTGAGATGCCTCTGGCATATACCAAGTTGTATTTGTAGGGTCGTCTGCGTATGTATGTGTATGACTTGAGCCACTTCCAGCAGTTAAACCATTGTGTATTTCGTCATAATACTTAGCCTCTTCTTCTGTCGTAAACAACGGATAATGAAATACACCATCTGGACTTTCAATATACCTAAAATACATTGTAGGAGCAGCTTCTTCCAATAAATGTACTTTTGGCAAACTGTAAACCCTTGCCCCTGTGTGATTAGTTTTTATCCCTAATCTAAACTCAGAACCTTGTACAATTGGATAAGACGTCCTTGAATGCGCTACCCAAGTAACACCATCTCTTAAAGTATCAATAGAGATATAACCATTTTCATCAATACCTACCCTTACTTTTATAGGATTACCAGCTAACCAATCATTTTGCTCATCAGTTCCGTTAAAGTTACTCCAACCACTTCGCATACTGTAAGATGTGTTTGCTCCGTAGTTAGTCCACGAGCCATTAGGTGTTGGATGAAACCAATGACTAAATTGAAAGCCATAATGTGCTGAATTGCTAACACCGAAAGATGTAGGATTTGCATAAGGCTGATAACCACTCCAATATCCATTATCGTAACTATCTTGTGTATGTACTAAACCAAATCCAATAGTACCCTCTACTCTAATATCAAAGGTAAAGTATTCACCAGCTTGATTAATAGTTTCAGTTGTTAGTAAACCATTCTGCGAGTTGCTACTTGTTGAGCCATAAACATCATCGCCAATAACATCAATACCATTACCTATATAAGTTAAAGACGTATCTTCTCCACTTACATCAGCTATCATAGTAGAGTAAGGGTCTGCAATTACTACGCTTTCAAAAGCACCAACTGTAAATAATTCGTTTAATGTGTTTATCACATCATTTAAACCACCACTTACAGGTTGCCCATTAACACAAGTGTTTGTATGGTCTAATTGAAAAAAGTGTAAAATATTGTTGTTAGCATCATTTGATACTATCTCTATTACTCCACCATTTGAGATTGCTTTTATAGTGTTTACACCAAAAGAATAACCATTATCTAACATTATAGATGTTGATGTTGCATCTAAAGAAAAGCATACTGTTTGATTGCTTAAATCAATACCATTCCCTGTAACACCAGTTGCATTAGCTGAACTATTAATATAATCAATAGTTTCTTGAACATTGGCAAAAGCATTACCATCTTTATCTAAAAAAATGGTATAATGTTCGTTTGTTAACTCTTGTTTTTCAATTCCTGTTTGCCCAGTTTCAATATTGTTAACAATGTCAATATTATCAGAATTAGAACTGTTAATCTTTGCACTTAAACAAGCATTCCAATAAACTGGTAATGTTGTACCCTCAAATTGAATACAGTTACCCTCTTCATTTCTTATTATTTTTATAGCCATATTTATTTAAAAATTTGAATTGCAACTCCAGCATTAGTTAGTTTACCATTTGATGAAAGTTTTACTTGTAACTTCCCAGCGTTTAACCTTGTGTTATCATCTCCCATATAAATTAAAAACGAACCTTTGTTAGCATCGTAATCAATCCCAGAACCTCTGTCCAATCTTTTTTCAAATACAGTTAAAGCATACTCACCACCACCATTACCCAATACATAACGACACTCTAAGGTTGCGTTATTTATGTTTGGGTTAACTTTGAAGTCAATTCTGACTTGAATACTATCTCCTAATTCTAACTCTGTAAAATCAAGATAGCCAGTTGACACATCTAATAATTCAGTAATTCCATTAGGTGCATAGGCTTTATTTGTAAAAGCACCAGCACCATTATTTGGTACATCTGTCCAAGTGTCAGAGGTTAAATCAATCTCTCCTGTGTTATCATTGTAATCAATAAAACCTACTGCTGATGTAGATGATATAGAAACCCATCTTTCACTATTCCAAAACTTGTTTACATTTTCATTTGTGTCGAATACAATAACACCATTTTCAGGCTGTAACTTACTTATTGAATCCGTACTATGTTTATCAGGTCTTACACCGTAACTTGTGTTTACTTTTGTGCTACTCATTTATTAATAGTTGTTTAATTTGTTCTAAGAGTTCTTTATCACTATCTTTCTTAGACATTTCTTCAACATTATCACTAAACATTCCCTCAATAGATAATCCTAAGTATTTCTGTGCTTTTATATCTTCCCAAACTTTATCGTTATCTACTTTCATAGTAACAACCCACGCACCTTTTACGGAGTTTAAGCCATATAATTTAGACTTATCCATATTCTCATCTTCTACTACCCAACTCTCAATTACAGATACACCAGTAGTAAGGTTATTGTGGTCTAAAGTTGTATTGTTGTTTCTAAGGTTTTTAAGGTATATTTCAGACGCTTTACGGACAGTTTGCTCAGAAAACATAATATTGTATTCGTAATCTCTGTTACGTCTGTAAATCTTCTTATTTGGCACTAAAGCTAAACCAACTATAATACGTTTTTCTTCGTTAATAGTTTTAAACTCTACTTGATGCTTGTTAAGTGCTACAAAGTTTTCTTCTATAGCAGGAAATTCTACCAATGAAATAGCTTGTACCCCATCGTCTATATTTTCCTCGTCTATAAATAGTTCAACTAATGGTATTTCTTGTTCTTCCATATTATTATAACTTATTAATTATTTTACGTTTTATTTTTGGTAGTTTAATTTATTATATGTAAATTTGTCTTGCTGTAATATTGTGATTTAGATTTAATGTCATAATTTGTTTTTTAAGTTTCCACCTGTGTATTGGTTCGCAGGTGGTTTTTTTATTTAAAACGTTGCACTACTCTTAATATTCAAATCTAATTCTTGTTGCGTAGTAATATCTTTTGATACTACAAATGCTTGTAAAGGTGTACTAAACTGTGATTGTATCGCATTGGCTAATTGATTCTCTTGCGTGTTACCAACTAAGTTAAAATCAAATGACCTATCACCTACACCACCACCACCACCTCCTGATGCTGTGTTTATTGGAGTTGCTGCACTTGACGATTGAAACTTTTGTCTTGATATAGTAGCTACACTAAGTAGTCCTTTTGCTATTGTAGCACCTGCTAAAGCAAACCTTGCAATAGTACTTGGAACACTTGGGTCATTTAATGCTTTAGTAGCACCTGCATACGTTTCTACTACAGCCATACTTATATTAAAAGCCTTTTCAGTATTAAACTTCTTTTTCGCAATTTCATCTTGCTTTTTTCTTAACGCTTCATCATTTTGCCATATCTGATTCTGAATACTCTTTCTCTGGTCGGCAGATAATTTTTCATTAAGCAATCTATTGTTTAATTCAGCGTTTAAAGCATTAGTTTTATTCTGCTCAATAGTTATTTCCCTATCAAATTCAGCACCTAAAAATTCAGAAATACCACCTACAACATCCTTGTATATATCAACGTATTGGTCTAAAGAAAGTTTAAATTCCTCTAAATCTTCCTCTGTAGGCTCTCCAAATAGTATCAATTTTGTTTTAGGGTCTTTACTAAAGTCTATAAACTTTCCATCAGGAAATAATGATTTAGTAGCAAACTTTTTAAATATTTCGAGTCTTTTTTTAGCTTTAGCAACTTCTTTTTTAGGGTCTATCATATTTAAACCTAAAACACTTACTTTTGATTTAGGGTCTGTTTCACCTGTTAATTTATCTAATCTTTTTTGATATTCTTCAATCTCTATCGTGTATTTTTCGTACTCTTTAGATGTGGTAGAAAAGTCATCTCTATCTTGCTTTCTTGCAGATATTAATTTTTTATACCACTTAACAGAACCTCTTACAACCGTTTCTTCTTGCTTTTCTTCTTTTGTAGATTCTTTATCTGTCTCTTATACACATCTCCGAGCCCACGAGACCTCTCTACATCT
>OJDU01000143.1_pt1 | contig 16889 bp, 13 predicted proteins | sample 1592771 | NCBI WGS metagenome assembly OJDU01 (sample SAMN05416864, study PRJEB24817) | seawater metagenome | isolation source: Sea water | place: Canada:Atlantic | collected 2013-11 | reverse complement strand
TCAAATTTGACAAAAAACCATCGTTTTTTGGGGCTTAATTTCCCACTTATCCCAATATCTGGCCACTTATTCCCGTATATGGCCACTTATTGATTGGCACGAGAATAATCCAAAAAAAGAAGAAATGGGCATATTTTCATCAAAAAAGGACCTCAAATTTGACAAAAAACCATCGTTTTTTGGGTCTTAATTTCCCACTTACTCCCAATATCTATCCACCTATTCCCATATACGACCACTTGTTTATTGACCTTCATTTTTTATAAATGTATGTAAGCGCTTACATATATTTATAATAAATTACTGTTTAAAAATCGTAAAGATTATAACCCAAATAGTTTTAACTTAAAATATACTAACTATGAAAAGTTTATTGATAATTTCAACCTTTTTTTTATTAATCTTTTCTTGCAGTCAAGGGGAGAATGATTTGTCCTCATTAGAAAATCAATCACTTGAACTCAATAAATTCTTTGAAAAAGTTTCGAGCATGAATCTTAAAACCAGCCAAGAAAATGTCATTTACATTGACTATAAATGGAATCCTAATAAGAAGACAATCGAATACCTGAAATCTGAAGAGAAAGAACCTGACTTTTTTATATTAGAAAGCCCAAAGAATTTAGCTCAAAGAGATGCTTTTATTGCCGCTGATGATTATCAAGTTAATTGTGACAATGGAGAAAGCAGTTGGAGTGGAGATTGTGATGGAAAATGGTCTTGTGGTAAATTAATTGCTAAATGTCTTGACGAAGGTGGTTGTGCGACAATTTGCCAACAAACAATGGCTTATGCACCGCAAACAAAAACGTTCTATTTAAGTGTAACTAAAGAATAACGTGGCATAACACGATATATTAAAAGTAAATTATGAAAAAAATTACTGCATTATTGTTAATAACACAATTTAACTTTATTGGATATGGACAATCCCTCGAAAACATTGATTATTTGAATGGATTTAAACAATTTAAATTTGAAAAGAAAGTAAATGAGCTTAATGATATTGAAAAAGATGATTTGCTTAAAACTGGAAATCGAGTTTCAAGATATATTTATAGAAAGAAAATAAAATTAAGAATTGACTTTCTAATTACATTTATCGATTTTATTGACAATGAATTATATAGTATTAAGCTTTTTAGAAACTTAAGTTCAGATGAGATTAAAGAACAATTTGAGTTGAAAGAAAAATTAAAACTCGACACATCTTTTGACTCTGTAACTAAAGAATTAATCGAATTATTTGGTAATGAATATAAAACATACGAAATCAAATCCGATTTATTTTCAGAAGGAGGCAGTCGAACTGTTTGGGAAACAAAAAAGAATTATGTTGAACTTTGTTTCAGAGATTTTAGAGGTAAATATAGAATTGAAGTAATTTTTGTAAATAAAGAATTAAAAAATAAAGCAAAACTATCTAATTATGAGTAAAATTAGAATTTATAAAAAATAAAAAATATTTCTCACGCTCCGTAAATTCTCCTTACTTTAAAGAACCAAAAAACGAACAAACAATTCGAAACACTGCTTTCTATTTTAATAATTTTTTGACATCATTTTTAATAATGGCAATCGCAGTTTCAGTAGGCGATATTGATTTTGAATAATCAATTAAAACAGTTTCTCGCAAAGCATTGGCGTTGTTTGCACTTTCGGCAACGTGCTTCAATTTCTTTAGAACGGCATTCTTTGCGCCTACAACAGCGGTCCAAGCATCCGTAGAAACATACATTTGTTGCACCAAATTGTGTTCAAATTCCTGTTCGATATTGCCCATTAAAAGCTGTAGGTATTCTTGAGTGTTTTCTGAAATTGGTGGGATGCGTACCAATATTTTTGTGGGGTTTATTCGATCCGAAAATAAGAGTAGGCGTTCATAAGCCTGCAGTTTGACTGTCAAAACCACTTTGTTTTTTTTAGCCAATACGTTTGCTCTTGTATTTCCGTCGGTCTTGCTTACAAACCGATTGAACATATAATAGGCAATATAGCCTGTGACTGCTGCAGGTAAAAGATACCCGATACTTTCTATTATTTTATCTTCCATTGCGATCGTGTTTCAAAAAACAAATGTACTTTTTTTTAGTGTAAAATTTGTGAATAAAAAAAGCAATTTGCCTCCTATTAGAGCCAAAGAATTCTTAAATTCACGCTTTAAATTCTTCAAAAATAAAACGATTGGATACGTACTTAGATTCCTTAAACGAAGCACAAAAACAAGCGGTCTTGCAAAAAGATGGCCCCATGATTATCATTGCAGGTGCGGGTTCCGGTAAAACACGAGTGTTGACCTACCGAATCGCTCATTTAATGAAACAAGGAGTTGATTCTTTCAATATTTTGTCGCTTACGTTTACAAACAAAGCAGCCAGAGAGATGAAAGAACGAATTGCATCGGTGGTAGGAACTACCGAAGCAAAGAATTTATGGATGGGTACTTTTCACTCTGTTTTTGCAAGAATTTTACGTTCAGAAGCAGACAAATTGGGCTTTCCTTCCAATTTCACCATTTATGACTCACAAGATTCCGTGCGTTTGATTGGCTCCATTATCAAAGAAATGGGTTTGGACAAAGAGCGCTACAAATCCAAACAGATTTTAAATAGGATTTCCTCTTTTAAAAACAGTTTGGTTACGGTGCGTGCCTATTATAATAATTCCGATTTACAGGAAGCAGATTTGCATGCAAGCAGACCCAAAGTAGGAGAAATTTATAAAGAGTACGTAGACCGATGCTTTAAGGCAGGTGCGATGGATTTTGATGATTTACTCCTAAGAACCAACGAATTACTGGCCCGTTTTCCAGAATCTTTGGCAAAATATCAAAGTCGTTTTAAATACATCATGGTCGATGAGTACCAAGATACGAATCACTCCCAATATTTAATAGTAAAAGCATTGGCCGATCGTTTTCAAAACATTTGTGTGGTGGGAGATGATTCGCAAAGTATTTATAGTTTTCGAGGAGCAAACATTCAAAATATCTTAAACTTTCAAAAAGATTATCCCGAAGTTAAAACCTTCAAATTAGAACAAAATTACAGATCGACCGGCAATATTGTCAATGCTGCCAACTCTGTGATTGAAAAAAACAAAACCAAATTAGACAAAGAAGTTTGGACCACCAATGATGCTGGTGAGCTCATTCAAGTAATGCGTACAATTTCCGATGGAGAAGAAGGGAGATTTGTGGCACAATCTATTTGGGATGCCAAGATGAATTTGCAATTGCAAAATGATCAATTTGCCATTTTGTACAGAACCAATTCCCAGTCCAGAGCGATGGAAGACGCCTTGCGTAAAAAAGGGATTGACTATAAAATTTATGGAGGAATTTCATTTTATCAAAGAAAAGAAATCAAAGACATTTTATCTTATTTACGAATACTCATCAATCCAAATGATGAAGAAGCCTTAAAGAGAATCATCAATTACCCAGCACGAGGTATAGGTGCAACAACCATAGATCGATTGACAATTGCAGCAAATCACTATAAAAAATCCATTTTTGATGTTTTAAAATACATTGATAAAATCGATTTAAAAATCAATGCTGGAACTAAGAATAAATTGAACAATTTCATGAACATGATGTTGCGTTTGCAAATAGAATCGCAAACCAAAAATGCTTTTGAAATTGCCGAAACTGTGGTGAAAGAAACCTTGTTAATCAAAGATTTGGAAAAAGACGGTACTCCAGAGTCGGTCAGTAAAGTAGAGAATGTTCAAGAATTATTAAACGGAATTAAAGATTTTATTACGGACAAAATTGAGCAAGGAGAAGATGCTTCTTTGACTTCTTTTCTAGAAGATGTTGCATTGGCAACAGATTTTGATTCTAAAAAAGAGAATGACAAACCAAGCATTTCACTAATGACCATTCACCAATCCAAAGGACTAGAATATTCGCATGTATATGTCGTTGGTTTGGAAGAAAATTTATTTCCATCGGCCATGAGCATGAATACGCGAAGTGAGTTGGAAGAAGAACGCAGGTTGTTTTATGTGGCTATTACCCGAGCAGAAAAAGTAGCCTATTTAACCTATGCCCAAACACGGTATCGATGGGGAAAATTAGTGGATGCAGAGCCGAGTCGATTTTTAGAAGAAATAGACGAACAATACTTACATTATATTACTCCAAAAACAATAGCACCGACCATCAACCGATTTGTAGATAAAAGTTTGTTTGATGATGCCCCAAAAGGAATTCGTTTTCAAAAACCAATTCAGCGTAAAAAAGCAGCGCGAGATTTGGCAAAAAAGAAAGAAATTATCGTTCCAAAAAACTTAAAGAAAGTATCACAAACAGCTTCCAAAACAAACCTATTTGACAATGATATTATTGTTGGAAATATTATTGAACACGAACGTTTTGGACGAGGAGAGGTCATTTCATTAGAAGGAAAAGGACCCGATAAAAAAGCCATGATTCAGTTTGGTACCGCAGGTAAGAAAAACCTTTTATTGCGTTTTGTAAAGTTGAAAATTATCGGTTAAAAGAGTTTGTGGATTTCTTTAAAAATCATTTAAAAAACTAAAAATAAAATGTTATTTTGCAACATTAAATAAATACTGCACACAATTTTGTTAATCCGACATTAATGAGACTTAAAAGTGCTTTTTATAAAAGGATTACAAAACATTTACGAGCACTTACATTATCAACTTCTTACTTATCGTATCATAAATAAGAGCTTCACAAAAATAAATAAATGACATTCGATTTAGAATACAACTCAGAAAGACCGTTAATGATTATTCCAGAATACGGCAGACACATCCAGAAGTTAGTAGACCATTGTGTTGCTTTAGAAACAAAAGAAGCACGAGATAAAATGGCGAAATCAATTGTTGATGTGATGGGGAATTTACAGCCACATTTACGAGATGTCCCAGATTTTAAACACAAGTTATGGGATCAGTTGTACATCATGTCCGATTTTCAATTGGATGCGGAATCTCCTTATCCATATCCATCAAAAGAAGAGTTGCAAGAGAAGCCAGAAGCTTTGGCCTATCCAAAATCTGCTTCTAGATATCGTTATTATGGAAATAATATACAAACGATGATCGATATTGCTTTGAGTTGGGAAGCTGGAGAAAAAAAAGAAGCCTTGGTTTTTACCATTGCCAACCATATGAAAAAATGTTATTTAAATTGGAACAAAGACACGGTAGATGATGCCGTTATTTTTAAACATTTATATGATTTGTCTGACGGTAAATTAGATTTAAGAGAAACCGAAGAAGCACTTTCTGAAAGTAAAAATCTACTAAGAAAACGAAATACGCAAGGTCAGAACAATTCAAAAACATCCTACAAGAAACCACACCATAACAATCAGAATAAAAATAGAAAAAGATAAGTAACAATGGCATCATTTAAAATAGAAGGAGGACACAAGTTAGGAGGGACCATTACGCCCCAAGGAGCAAAAAATGAAGTATTACAAATACTTTGTGCTGTTTTATTGACACCAGAAAGAGTGGTTGTAAATAATGTACCCGATATTATTGATGTAAATAAACTCATCTTTATTCTCGGAGAGCTAGGTGTAAAAGTTGAAAAACTAAACAGAAGTTCCTATGCTTTTCAGGCAGATGATATTGATTTACCATACTTAGAGTCTGCAGAATTTAAAAGAGATGGGAGTTCATTAAGAGGTTCTATCATGTTAGTTGGGCCTTTGTTGGCGCGTTTTGGAAAAGGATATATTCCACGTCCAGGAGGAGATAAAATAGGAAGAAGAAGACTCGATACACATTTTGAAGGATTCATCAAGTTAGGTGCAAAATTCAGGTACAATAAAGAAGAATATTTTTACGGAGTAGAAGCAAAAAGTCTACAGGGAACCGAGATGCTTTTAGATGAAGCCTCTGTAACAGGAACTGCAAATATTTTAATGGCAGCGGTTTTAGCCAAAGGAACCACTAAAATTTACAATGCCGCTTGTGAGCCTTATATTCAGCAATTAAGTAAAATGTTGAATTCGATGGGAGCAAAAATAACAGGAGTAGGCTCCAATCTCCTAATTATAGAAGGAGTTACTTCTTTAGGAGGCTGTGAACACAATGTTTTACCAGACATGATTGAAATTGGTTCTTGGATTGGAGTTGCCGTTATGACACGCTCAGAACTAACCATTAAAAACGTAAGTTGGGAAAACTTAGGTCAGATTCCAGATGTGTTCCGAAAATTAGGAATCCAATTAGAAAAAAGAGGCGATGATATTTACATTCCAGCACAAGGTTCTTACGAAATACAAAACTATATAGATGGTTCTATTTTAACAATTGCAGATGCCCCATGGCCAGGTTTTACACCCGATTTGTTAAGCATTGTTTTGGTCATTGCAACACAAGCAAAAGGAACCGTATTAATTCATCAAAAGATGTTTGAAAGTCGTTTGTTTTTTGTGGATAAACTGATTGATATGGGGGCAAAAGTTATTTTATGTGATCCTCACAGAGCTACCGTTATCGGGCATAACTTCCAAAGTCAACTGAAAGCTACTAAAATGACTTCACCAGATATTAGAGCAGGAATTTCCTTATTGATTGCAGCACTTTCCGCAAAAGGAACTTCGATTATCAATAATATTGAACAAATCGATAGAGGGTATGAAAATATTGAGGCCCGATTGAAGTCGATTGGAGCAAAAATAACACGTATTGAAGATTAAAAGACCTTAATAATATTTTTAAAAATTGGGATAGGTCGCATACAGAAAAAAAATAGTGTCAGATTGACACTATTTTTTTGTTGGCAACATTTTTGCAAATAAGAGAAGTATAATTTAACGATTACAAAGAAATGAGTAAGAAAGAAGATATAAAACAAGAAGAAATAAATACAGCAGAAGAAATCCAACAAGTTGAAGACAATCAGGAAGTTGTAGAGGAAGTAGCGGAAGAAGTTCCAACAGCCGAAGCGTTACTTCTTGCCGAAAAAGACAAGTTTTTACGTCTTTTTGCAGAGTTTGAAAACTATAAAAAAAGAACGACAAGAGAACGCATTGAGCTTTTTAAGACCGCAGGACAAGAAGTAATGACATCTTTACTGCCAGTTGTAGATGATTTTGAACGCGCTTTGTCACATATTGAAGAAGACAAAGAAGCTGAGGAATTAAGTAAAGGAGTAGTGTTAGTATATCAAAAATTCTATAATACTTTAGAGCAAAAAGGCTTATCCAAAATAGAAACAAATGCAGGAGATGTTTTTGATGCTGAAATACACGAAGCAATTACACAAATTCCAGCGCCAAGTGAAGACTTGAAAGGAAAAGTAATTGATTGTGTTGAAAAAGGATATAAGTTAGGAGACAAGATCATCCGATACCCAAAAGTAGTGATCGGACAGTAAATAAATTACAATTAACATTTTACAATTACCAATGACTATCGATCATTGCTAATTGATCACTGAAAGCATATGGCAAAACAAGATTTTTACGACGTATTAGGTATTTCTAAATCGGCATCACAAGCAGAGATTAAGAAAGGGTATAGAAAAATGGCAATCAAATATCATCCAGATAAAAATCCAGATGATAAATCAGCCGAAGAAAACTTTAAAAAAGCGGCAGAAGCATACGAAATTTTAAGTGACGAAAACAAAAAGACACGTTATGACCAGTATGGACATCAAGCTTTTGATGGACCTCAGGGCGGTGGTGGCTTTGGCGGTGGCGGAATGAATATGGATGACATATTTAGTCAGTTTGGAGATATTTTCGGCGGCGGCGGCGGTTTTGGTGGTTTTGGCGGAGGAGGTCAACGCCAAGCCCGAGTAAAAGGAAGCAACCTAAGAATTCGTGTAAAATTAACTTTAGAAGAAATTGCTGAAGGTGTAGAGAAGAAAGTAAAAGTTCGTAGAAAGGTTCAGGCTGGAGGCGTTTCCTACAAGACCTGTTCTACATGTAACGGCTCTGGGCAACAAATGCGAATTACCAATACCATATTGGGTAGAATGCAAACTGCAGTAACCTGTTCAAGTTGTTCGGGTGCTGGTGAAATGATTAGCAGTAAACCCAACGGTGCAGATGCCCAAGGTTTGGTTGTTGAAGAAGAAACCGTATCTATCAATATCCCTGAAGGAGTTACTGAAGGAGTTCAATTAAAAGTTGGAGGTAAAGGGAATGATGCGCCAGGGAAAAATTCAATGTCAGGAGATTTATTAGTTTTAATTGAGGAAATTCCACATGCAACACTAAAAAGAGAAGGAACAAACATACATTACGATCTCTATATTAACTATTCAGATGCGGTCTTAGGAACCAGTAAAGAAGTTGAGACCGTGAAGGGTAAAGTGAAAATAAAAATCGATGCAGGTACCCAATCTGGTAAGATTTTACGTTTAAAAGGAAAAGGATTGCCAAGCATTGAAAGATATGGAACAGGAGACTTCCTAATTCATATAAATGTTTGGACACCACAAGAGTTGAATAAAGAACAAAGACAATTTTTTGAGAAAATGGCTACCGATGATAATTTTGCACCCAACCCAAATACATCCGATAAATCATTTTTTGAAAAGGTAAAAGATATGTTCTCATAAATATTTATCGCAGATATTTATTATAAACATTTGTTTAGAAATTACTGTTTTATTGATTTTTTTTTTTTTTGGTTAACCAATTTAACATATATTTGTAAAGTAGCTAAGCAATTAGTTACACTTTTTCTTTTTCATAGCAATTTTTCCCACTCATTTATGAGTGGGTTTTTTTTATGAATAATTTGTATACATTTACACTATTAATAGCAGATCTATCTTATCGTCAAGCTTTTTAGTTTGAAGGAAAGTCCGGACATCAAAGAGTAGCATAGCGGATAACATCCGTCCAGCGTAAGTTGAGGACCAGTGCAACAGAAAGCAAGTACAGTTCGGCTGTAGTGAAACCAGGTAAACTCTATGCGATGCAATGCCATGTAAATTAGAGCTTGAGAGCTACTCGCTCGATTCTAAAGGGTAGGCAGATGGATTCTAAGAGTAATTTTAGAACTAGATAAATGATAAGAGCCTTTTTAAGGTACAGGATTCGGCTTATTGATCTGCTATTTTTATTATTATTTTTTTGCGACATTCGTAAAAAAAAATATTCAAAAGTTATTTTTATTAATTTATTTTCAATAAAAATAGAAATAACTTTTATTTATTTATTAATTAAAGCAATCTATTAATTATTTTTTAAAATAGCTATAAAAACAGTAGATTTGCGATACTAAAATTCTTAATAATAAACAGATATAGCTTTTTAGATTCTTAGAATTTAAATGGTTTAAAGTACTAAAAATTCCCTACATGAACACTTATAAGGATTACCTTCAGCAAATAGAAGATAGAAAAAAGCAAGGATTAAGCCCACAGCCAATTGATGGTGCTGAATTACTTAGCGAAATCATTGCACAAATTAAAGATTCAGAGAACGAACATAGAGCGGATTCTCTTAATTTCTTTATTTATAATGTTTTGCCAGGTACAACGAGTGCTGCGGTTGTAAAAGCGAAATTTTTAAAGGAGATTATTCTTGGTGAATCGGTATTAAAAGAGATTACACCTGCAGCTGCTTTTGAGCAATTGGCGCATATGAAAGGGGGTCCCTCAATTAATGTTTTACTAGATATCGCTTTAGGTGATAACGAAGAGATCGCAAAGCAAGCTTGTAAAGTACTTAAAACACAAGTGTTCCTTTATGAGGCAGACATGGAGCGTATCGAAGTTGCATACAACAATGGTAATGCAATAGCGAAATCACTGATTGAAAGTTATGCGAAAGCAGAATTTTTCACGAAGTTACCAGAAGTAGAAGAAAAAATAGAAGTAGTAACATTCATCGTAGGTGTAGGAGATATTTCTACGGATTTACTTTCTCCTGGAGGTGATGCACACTCTCGATCAGATCGTGAATTGCACGGACAATGTATGTTCGAACATAACAAGGAGCAACAAAATGCGTTGCTTGCATTGCAAAAAGAACATCCAGACAAAAGAGTGATGTTGATTGCAGAAAAAGGAACCATGGGGGTAGGATCTTCTAGAATGTCAGGTGTAAATAACGTGGCATTATGGACAGGTATAAAAGCAAGTCCCTATGTACCATTCATTAACATTGCTCCAATTATAGCAGGTACCAATGGTATTTCGCCAATTTTCCTTACAACAGTAGGAGTAACAGGTGGTATTGGTGTAGATCTTAAAAACTGGGTAAAGCAGAAAGATGAAAATGGAAAAACGATTCGTGATGCGGAAGGTGATCCTATTTTAAAGGAAAGATATTCTGTAGCAACAGGAACCGTACTTACAATCAATACAAAAGAGAAGAAATTATATAATGGTGATCAGGAATTAATTGATATATCTGCATCATTAACACCACAAAAAGTGGAATTTATCAAAGCAGGAGGTTCGTATGCAATCGTATTTGGTAAAAAATTACAAACATTCGCATCTAAAGTTTTAGGCATCGATGTAGTGCCAGTATTTGCAACATCAAAAGAGATTTCTCACGAGGGGCAAGGACTTACAGCAGTAGAAAAAATATTTAACAAGAACGCCGTTGGAACAACTCCAGGGAAAGTATTGCATGCTGGATCGGATGTTCGTGTTGAAGTAAACATCGTTGGATCTCAAGATACAACGGGACTGATGACTTCTCAAGAATTAGAGATGATGGCCGCAACAATAATTTCTCCCATTGTAGATGGAGCTTATCAATCAGGTTGTCATACTGCTTCGGTATGGGACAACAAATCTAAGGCAAACATTCCTAGATTGATGAAGTTTATGAATGACTTCGGATTGATAACTGCACGTGACCCAGAGCATAAGTACCAACCAATGACGGATGTTATTCATAAGGTATTGAATGATTTAACGGTAGACGATTGGGCCATTATTATTGGTGGAGATTCACATACAAGAATGTCTAAAGGTGTAGCCTTTGGAGCAGATTCAGGAACTGTTGCTTTAGCACTCGCTACCGGGGAAGCTTCTATGCCTATTCCAGAATCCGTTAAAGTAACCTTTAAAGGTGAAATGAAACCGTATATGGATTTTCGTGATGTGGTGCATGCTACACAATCTCAAATGCTTACACAGTTTGGTGGCGACAATGTATTCCAAGGTAAAATTATTGAGGTGCACATTGGAACACTTACTGCCGATCAAGCCTTTACATTTACAGATTGGACAGCAGAAATGAAAGCAAAAGCTTCTATCTGTATTTCTGAGGATGACACCTTAATTGAATCTTTAGAGATTGCAAAAGGGAGAATTCAGATTATGATCGAAAAAGGCATGGACAATGATCTTCAAGTTTTGAAGGGATTAGTTGCAATTGCAGACAAACGAATCGCAGAAATTAAATCAGGAGAAAAACCTTCCTTAAGACCAGACGCAAACGCGAAGTATTCAGCTGAAGTAGTGATTGATTTAGATATCATTGCAGAGCCAATGATTGCAGATCCAGATGTAAACAACGAAGATGTTTCTAAGCGTTATACGCATGATACCATTAGACCACTTTCATTTTATGGAGGAACTAAAAAGGTAGATCTTGGTTTTGTAGGATCTTGTATGGTTCATAAAGGAGATATGAAAATATTAGCTCAAATGCTTAAAAATATTGATGAGCAACAAGGAGAGGTAGTCTTTAAGGCTCCTTTAGTTGTAGCACCTCCTACCTATAATATTGTAGATGAATTGAAAGCTGAAGGTGATTGGGATATTTTGAAAAAATATTCTGGTTTCGAATTTGATGACAATGCACCAAAAGCAATCGCACGTACTGGATATGAAAACATGTTGTATTTAGAACGTCCTGGTTGTAACTTATGTATGGGGAACCAAGAAAAAGCAGCACCTGGAGATACTGTGATGGCAACATCTACGCGTTTATTCCAAGGTAGAGTTGTAAAAGATTCTGAAGAGAAAAAAGGAGAATCCTTACTTTCTTCTACACCAGTAGTGGTATTATCTACCATACTCGGTAGAACACCTACTTTAGAAGAATATGTAGCTGCTGTAAAAGGAATCAACTTAACAAAGTTTAAGCCTTCTCATAAGCTTCTCGTAAAATAAATAGCATTCTTATTTTAAGATAAAAAAGCTTGAATCATATGATTCAAGCTTTTTTTTTGCGCTAGAGGAAGTGCATTAAAAGTAAATAATTCGAACTGCTTTAGATGATTTTCCGACTTCTCAATAACAGCTTTAACGCTTATGAGTGCATTGTCACTTCATCAATAACTTCTTTTAAAAGCGTACAGCCTTCAATAATTTCCGCATCAGAAATTGTTAGAGGAGGAGTAATCCGGATTGCCTTGCTTTCAAAAAGTAAAAAGAAAAGAATCAATCCTCTTTCCAAACAAGTCAATATAATTTTTGCCGCTAATTCTGGGGTGGCAACAATAGCAGCTAGCATCAATCCTTTTCCTCTAATTTCTTTAATTTCAGGGTGTTTTAGATGATCTCTGATGAGTTCTTCCTTCCTAAGTGTATCTGCGATTAAAGTGTTTGACAATATTTCTGTTACCGTTGCAAGACCTGCAGCTGCAATCACAGGATGCCCACCAAAAGTAGTAATGTGTCCTAATTTGGGTTCGGTTTGTAATAAGTGCATCATTTTAGAAGGTGCAATAAATGCACCAATGGGCATGCCACCGCCAAGACCTTTACCGGTTATAACGATATCTGGTGTTACATGATAGTTTTCAAAACCCCAAAATTTACCAGTTCTACCAATTCCAGTTTGTATTTCATCTAAAATTAACAGGGCACATACTGTATCACATTTCTCTTTTACTTTTTTTAGAAAATCATTTGTTGGGCTAATAAACCCTGCACCTCCTTGTATGGTTTCTAGAATAACAGCGGCAGTTTTATGCGTTATTTTATCTAAATCTGCTTCTTTGTTAAACTCAATGAATCGTGCACCTGGAACCAATGGTCGAAATGCTCGGTTTTGTTCTTCAGCGCCAGAAACACTCATTGCGCCTTGTGTATTACCATGATAGGAATTCTTCGCAGCAATAATTTCTGACCTTCCTGTAACTCTTTTGGCAAGTTTTAGTGCCCCTTCTGTAGCTTCTGTACCAGAATTGGTAAGATATACGGACATTTCATTCTTTGGAAATGTTGCAGCGAGTATTTTACACAGTGCAACAGGTGCTTCTTGTACAAATTCACCATACACCATTACATGTGCGTACTTGTCTAATTGATTTTTAATTGCTTGTGATACTTTTGGGTGATTATGTCCCAAACTATTTGCAGAGACTCCTGCGACAAAGTCTAAATGCTTCTTGCCTTTGGTATCAAAGATATAAGAACCCTTTGCGTGCGAAATTTCTATCGCTAATGGGTGTGGAGATGTTTGTGCTTGATATGTAAAGAAATCATTTTTCATTACTGTTTCTCTATACTTACAGGGCCCTTTGGTATTTTATTTACATCCAATTTGGAAGATGTCATGGGTTTTATAGGTCCCAATTTCTTTCCAGTTGTAGCTGTTTTTTTGTTTTCACCTTTTTTGATAAAAATATCCGTCATTTTTTTGGGTTGTTCATCTTCACGCCAAATAAACCCTTTTAATTCCTTTACATGATCGGGAAGTTTCGAGGGTGGATAGGTTTTTCCTTCTGTAGTTTTCAAGTATTTGATGGTTTCAATTTCACCTTTAAATAGTGTGAATTCAATATTACTTGAAATTTCTTTTGAGATGGATTCTAAAACCCCTAATTCACTTCTGTTATAATACACCGATTCTGCATTCCCTTTAACCAAAAGAGTTCTGATACTGTTGTCTTTAAATTTTCCAAAAATATTTCTTCCTTTAATCTGATTAAAATCGGCAATAGATAAAGAATCTTTGGAATTAATAAAAGCATTGTTCAATACTTTTAAGGAGTCCAATTTCTCGGTTTCAATATTGGTAATCAGATGAATGGTATCTCCGGTAATTTGATTCTGGTCTGCCCATAAAACAGGGTTTTTAAACATTCTTGTTAGTCCAGTCGCTTGGTTTGTGTGAATGGAATCACACTTTCCCTGCAAGTCTGACTTAAATATTTTTACATTGTTGAAAGTGCGGATAATTCGTTCTTCAGGAATACCAGTAACGAGTAATGTATCTCCATGAACAAACATAGAGTCCTTATCTATAATTGTAATTGCAACGGCTTTATCTACAATAAACAAAGAATCTTTGAGTTCAAATAATTCTCCATAATTCCCTTTTGTTAAAAAATTTTCTACAGTATCTTTTACAATAATATTGTTAGTTGCAGAAGCAAAGCCACGGTTTTTGTCATAGTACAAACTATCTCCTTCGATGGTTCTTTCCTTTAAGAAAAGTTTTGCATTTTTTACAAAGTGAGAGATATCTGTCTTTGTATTGTAAAATCCTCGTTCACTATATATTCTATTTTTATTTTTTGAATTGGTAATAGTTGTCGGCCCATAGAAATAGGTGAGTCCCGAACTTGTATAATAGTCTAAATGTGTAGAAACTAAATTGTGTTCTGGATTGACTACATTGACACGAGTTGTTGCCGTAAATTTTTTATCGGTTAGATAGTAGTTTCCGTTTTTACTTTTTAAGGTGTTGGTTGCATCCTTAATAGTTGCGTAGCTTCTGTAATATAATTTTTGATTGAGGCGGTCAAATTGCAATGTATCTGATGTTAAAACCATCGTTGGATCTTTCAGGATAACATTTCCCCAAGACAACACTTGTTTTGAATTCCCATCATAATCTGCATAATCACTGGTTTGTGTTATGGTATCACCTTGTTTTAGGTACACGTTACCAATGGCTTTGAAAAAGTTTTTCTCTTTGTAGTATAATGCTTGCTGACAGGTTAAAATAGCACCTTCGTGAACCATTCGAACTTCACCAATTAATCGAGTTGCGCCAGGATATTTTTGTTCGTCAGTATCTTGAAGTTTTGCATTGTAAAGTATTTTCTTAGTTTGTGCATTTGCAGAGAGAACGAAGAGGGCAAGCAATAAAAAAAATATTCTTTTCAAAACGTTAGATTTTAGGTAAAAATAATGAAAAGAATATTTCAAGTGTCTTAATGTTTAGGTAAAACTATCTTACGATGGTTTGTTTTCTATCAGGTCCAACAGATACGATTTTTACCGGAACTCCTGTTTCTTTTTCAATAAACGCAACATAATCTATTAAATTTTGTGGCAATTGATCTGCTGCAGTCATTTTCGTTAAATCTTCATCCCAACCTTTAAATTCAGAGTAGTTCACAGAAACGTTTTCTGGCTCGATATTATATGGTAAATGTGAAATTTCTTTTCCTTTATAATTGTAAGAAGTACATATTTTTAGGTTTTTAAAACCGGACAATACATCTCCTTTCATCATCATTAGCTGTGTTACCCCATTTACATCAACAGCGTATTTTAAGGCAACTAAATCCAACCATCCACAACGTCTAGCTCTTCCTGTTGTTGCACCAAACTCATGACCAATACGTGCCATTTCGACACCGTCCTGATCAAACAACTCTGTAGGAAACGGTCCAGAACCAACTCGGGTTGTATAGGCTTTGAAAATTCCAAATACTTCACCAATTCTGTTGGGAGCAACTCCTAAACCAGTACAAGCACCTGCTGCGGTTGTATTTGAAGAGGTAACAAACGGATAGGTTCCAAAATCAATATCCAATAAAGATCCCTGAGCACCTTCTGCTAAAATTGTTTTTTTGTCCTTAATAGCTTGGTTTAGAAACTCTTCACTATCTATAAATTGTAATGTTTTTAATTTCTCAATTCCTCTGTCAAATTCAGCTTCTAATTCGTCTAAATTATAATCGATCTGAATATTGAAATAGTCCAACATTCCCAAATGTTTAGCGGTAAGTGCATGGTATTTGTCTTTCCAGTTCTCCATTTCTAAATCTCCAACACGCATTCCGTTTCTACCCGTCTTGTCCATATATGTTGGACCAATTCCTTTTAGAGTAGAACCAATCTTAGCTTTTCCTTTAGAAGTTTCTGATGCAGCATCTAACAAACGATGTGTTGGTAAGATTAAGTGTGCTTTTCTAGAAATTAATAATTTTGAAGTATAATCAATATCGTGTTTGTCTAAATTTTCTAATTCTTTTTTGAAAATTACAGGATCTATGACCACTCCATTTCCAACAACATTCAATGCCGTTTTATGAAAAATACCAGAAGGTATAGTGTGCAAAACGTGTTTTCTTCCGTCAAAAATTAATGTATGACCCGCATTAGGACCTCCTTGAAAACGTGCGATAATATCATAGTTGGTGGTTAAAACATCTACAATTTTACCTTTTCCTTCATCTCCCCATTGTAATCCGAGTAATAAATCTACTGCCATTTTTTGTTTAATTTGTATGATTGTTGTGTTGTTGTTTGTTATTTTTTCTTGGTTCCGTAAAAATACAGAGAGTGATTGTGAATGTCTACATTGAAAACTTCTTCAATTGTTTTCTTTATCACTTGGATTCTTGGGTCGCAAAATTCTTTTACTTCTCCAGAATCTGTAAATATTAAGTGGTCATGGTTTTTGTCGAAATAACTTTTTTCATACCTCGCCATAGATTGCCCATCAAATTGATGTTTTCTTACTAAGCCGCAATCTAAGAGTAAGTCGATTGTATTGTATAGGGTGGCTCTACTTACGCGGTAGTTTTTGTTTTTCATATTGATATATAAAGATTCAATATCAAAATGATCTTCTACTGCATAAATTTCTTGAAGAATTGCAAAACGTTCAGGAGTTTTTCTATGTTTATTATCTTCTAAAAAAGAGGTAAACACTTTCTTTACTACTTCCTGACTGTCTCTTATACACATCTCCGAGCCCACGAGACCTCTCTACATCTCGTAT